>Ga0187856_1000039_pt1 | contig 126270 bp, 119 predicted proteins | sample June2016WEW_8_40_FD_132443 | JGI IMG/M metagenome (GOLD analysis project Ga0187856, IMG submission 132443) | Peatland microbial communities from SPRUCE experiment site at the Marcell Experimental Forest, Minnesota, USA - June2016WEW_8_40 | ecosystem: Environmental > Terrestrial > Soil >... | reverse complement strand
ATCGCTCAGAACAGACTGCGGATGGAAGGATGGCGACAGAGGCGGCTCGGCTCGAAGGAAAGAATCCAAGTAAGTAAAAACAAAACTGTCTTGACTCTGACCGGCCTTCTCATGGAAGGCACTTCGCCCCAATGCAGTATAATCCGCTCGAAAGAAGCAAACGGGGTGCGCAAATGACCCGAGGCCACCGTCGGATTTATGGGCCCCTATTTTTCGAATACCCGGAGATATTCTCCCGAGAAATGCAAGGTGGTCCCCTCCATCCTCGCTAAACGTGAACAGGTCAGGAGGGCCGCTCTCCATTTGACGTCCGGACTGGCATCGCATTAAGCTGTGCCGGGTAATCGCTAATGCCGAAGAGACTCCCCTCTCAGTACTTGGAAATCGCATGCCGAATTCCCAGGAGTTATTTCTGGGCGATTGTCCAGCAAGTGTCGAAGCTCGATTTCCAAATGTGAGGTTGTGTTCATGACAACTCCTGCAGGCAATACGGGAACCGTGGAGGCCGTTCGCGGCAGCGTTGTCGATGTGTCGTTCCTCGGGCACATCCCCTCTCTCTACCATGTCCTGAAAGCAGGCGATCAGGGTGAAGTTGTGATCGAGGTCCTATTGCATCTCGATGCTCACACCGTTCGCGGCATTGCCCTCACCTCCACAAGAGGTCTATCGCGCGGTTCCATCGTGATCGATACGCGAGAAACGCTGAAGGTTCCGGTTGGGGAGAGGGTGCTTGGGCGCATGTTCGACGTTTTCGGCGAGACGATCGACCGGAAACCACCGATCACGAGCGGCGAATGGCGCTCCATCCACGGGCCGGTCGTTCCACTAATGCGCCGGTCGAGAACTGCCGAGATTTTCGTGACGGGAATCAAGGCAATCGACGTACTCGCCCCACTCGAACGGGGTGGGAAAAGCGGGCTGTTCGGCGGAGCCGGCGTGGGGAAGACCGTCCTCATCATGGAACTCATCCACAACGTCATCGGCCATCAGCGCGGTGTGAGCGTGTTTTGTGGCATTGGCGAGCGTTGCCGTGAAGGAGAGGAGCTATATCGGGAGATTCAAGCGGCTGGTGTCCTGGACAAGACGGTGCTCGTCTTCGGGCAGATGAATGAACCGCCGGGCTGCCGTTTTCGAGTCGGGCATTCGGCTCTCACAATGGCCGAGTACTTCCGGGACGATGCGCGTCAGGATGTGCTGCTTCTGATCGACAACATCTTCCGTTTCATCCAGGCCGGCTCCGAGGTGTCCGGTTTGATGGGCCAGCTTCCTTCACGGCTTGGATATCAGCCGACTCTCGCCACCGATCTCGCCGATTTGGAGGAGCGTATCTGCAACACGGCTACGGGTGCGATTACTTCGGTGCAGGCCGTCTACGTGCCGGCCGATGATTTCGGCGATCCTTCCACCGTGCATACCTTCAGCCATCTTTCCGCTTCGATTGTGCTGTCACGAAAACGAGCCAGTGAAGGGCTCTATCCCGCGATCGATCCGCTCCAGTCGGGATCGAAAATGGTCACGCCGCAAATCGTTGGAAACCGGCACTGTCGAATCGCCCAGGAGATCCGAAAGACGCTGGCCGGCTACGAAGAGCTCAAGGATATTGTCGCCATGCTCGGTTTGGAGGAGCTTTCCCAGGACGATCGCCGAACCGTGCACCGTGCAAGACAGCTCGAGCGCTTTCTGACGCAGCCTTTCTTTGTCACGGAACAATTTTCGGGAAAGCCGGGCAAACTCGTGAAGCTGGAGGACACGCTCGACGGATGCGAACGGATATTGAACGATGAGTTCGCGGATAGTCCCGAGCAGGCGCTGTATATGATCGGAAGCATCGACGAGGCGAAAGAGAGAATCGGTGGGCGAGGACGATGAGGCTCACCGTGTGGCTGCCGACCGAAATTCTGATGCAGGAGGAGGTCAGCCGCATCAAGGCGGAAGCGCCGAACGGATGGTTTGGCCTTCTGCCGAGGCACATCGATTTCGTCACCGCACTGGTGCCCAGCGTCCTGACCTTCGCTCGCACGAGCGGGACCGAGGAATATCTCGCGATCGATCACGGGATTCTGGTCAAATGCGGGCCGGAGGTTTCGGTTTCGACTCGCGCTGCCGTGCGCAGCGCCAATCTCGCTCAATTGAGAAAAGACGTCGAAGCACGATTTGAGGCGGAAGAGGAACGCGAGAAGAAGACCCTCTCATCCGAAGTGAAGCTTGAAGCGGATCTCGTACGGGGTCTCCTGGAGCTGGAAAAAAATGTCTAATCTCGGGTCTCCGCCGCGTCCGAAGCTCCCGCCTTCGGCCGAACGCATGATTCGGCAGGTCGAATCGAGACAGGCGCGCGCCCAGCGCGCGCGGAGCCAGAAGGCTGACATTTGGAGCTCTCTTGCGATTCTCGGGTTGGTGGGTTGGTCGGTCGCGGTCCCGACGCTGGTCGGCGCGGCAGTGGGGGCATGGGTCGATCATCGCTGGCCGAGCCGCTTTTCGTGGACGCTGATGTTGCTCGTCAGCGGGCTGGTGTTGGGCTGCGCAAATGCATGGGTGCGGATCAGGAGGGATCAACCGTGAGCGCGCTTTCGATCTTATCGCGGCTTCTGGCTGGAGCCGCTCTTGGAATCTTCTTTTACGCCGGGTTGTGGGTCACCGTCCGCGCGCTTTTGACGACGCGCCATCCCACGCTGCTGACACTGGGCAGTTTTTGGATTCGGACGCTGGTCGTGCTCGCGAGTTTCCTATTCCTGATGAAGGGAAGCTGGCAATACGCGCTGATCTGTCTCGCTGGTTTCATTATGGGGCGAGTGGGGGTTTCGAAGTCCTTGCGTATGCAAACGGCGAGGACGACATGCCCATAACGCCAGATCACGCGATCTATTGGCATTGGCGGTTCGTGCATCTCAACGCGACGATCCTGTACACGTGGATCGTCATGCTGCTGCTCACGATCATGTCCTGGCTCGTCACCCGGCGCCTCGACACGGCGGATCTGCACCGATCTCGATGGCAGAATGCGCTCGAAGTGGTGGTCCAGACAATTCGCGCTCAGATTCGAGAAATCAGCCCCGACCGCGGCGATGTCTATCTGCCTTTCGTGGGCACGATTTTCCTTTTCATCGCGACGTGCAGTCTCCTGGAAGTTGTTCCGGGCTGGCGTGCTCCCACGGGATCGCTATCAACCACCGCGGCACTCGCGATCTGCGTCGGCGCAGCGGTACATGTGTTCGGAGTCTGGCGGCAGGGCGTCGCGGAATACCTCCGGCATTACGTGCGTCCGACCTTCCTCATGCTTCCATTTCATTTCTTGACCGAGACTTCCCGCACGCTGGCGCTGGCGGTTCGGCTGTTCGGAAACATCATGAGCGGGTCCATGATCGTGGGAGTGTTGCTGGCCATCGCGCCGCTGGCTTTCCCACTCGTCATGCAAGCGTTCGGCCTGCTGACGGGCCTGATTCAGGCCTACCTCTTTGCCATCCTGGCGACGGTTTATATCGCCGCCGCCGTCCAATCGCAGCTCGACCGGGGAGGAGCGAAACATGAATAGCGTGACGATTATCGGCATCACGTCGATTGTGGCGGCGGCTCTGTGCATGGCCATCGGATCGATTGCACCCGCCCTCGGCGAGGCGAAGGCCATCGTGCAGGCGCTTAGTTCCATCGCCCAACAGCCGGATGAAGCGGGAACCATCAGCCGCACTCTGTTTATCGGGCTGGCGATGATCGAGTCCATCGCCATCTACTGTTTTGTGATTGCCGTCATTTTGATCTTCGCGAACCCGTTCTGGAATTACATCAGTTCGAAAAGCGGAGGCTAGCGCGTGCTGATCGACTGGTTCACCGTCGTCGCCCAGATCGTCAACTTCCTCGTGCTCGTGGCGCTGCTCAAGCATTTTCTGTGGGGCAAGCTCACGCGGGCCATCGATGAACGCGAAGCCCGTGTCGCCGGTGAGCTTGCCAAGGCCGAAGAAAAGAGCAAGGAGGCCGAGCGACAAGCGGAACAAGCCCGCCTTCGGCTGCAGGAGCAAGAAAGCAAGCGAGAAGAAATGCTGGCGCAGGCTCGCAAGGAGGCCGAAACGCAGCGCGCCAAGCTGGTGGAGGAGGCGCGGAATTCCGTGCGAGAGCTTGAGAAAAAGTGGCACGAAGATCTGGATCGGGAGCGCGGGGTCTTCTTCACGGAGCTGAGGACGCGCGCCGCAGCCGAAATCGTCGCGGTCATGCGGCGGGCGCTGGCGGACCTCTCCTCGTCCGAATTGCAGCGCTCCACCATGCAGGTTTTCCTGGAGAAGCTGGGTTCATTCGACGTCGCCACGCTGCGGGAGCTGGGAACGAAGGAACTGGCGGTGCGCAGCGCCGTCGATCTGCCCGAGGAAACACGGAAAAAAATCGGGGCGATTTTGCAGGATCGCTTGGGCGCTTCTCCTCAATTGACGTTCGAAAAGGACTCCGCAATGGCTTGGGGCATCGAGCTGCGTGGGAACGGACACAAGATCGGTTGGGCTCCGGAAAGCTATCTGGATTCCTTGGAAGAGAATCTGAAGCAGGCCCTAGACCGACAGGCGGAAGCCGTCGATCGCGACGTAGTACAGGTGAAAAGCGAGTGATGGACAAACGCGGACCCTTATATGGTGTGCTCGATGATGTGCTGACGGCCGTTGACGGCGCTTCACGCCGAAGCGTTGCCGATCTGGCTCTCGAAGAGTTCGGCGTGGTCACCTACATTGGCCAAGGGGTCGCACGCGTTCAGGGCCTGCCCAACGTGAAGTCGGAAGAGCTTGTCCGTTTTGAAGGCGACTTGCTCGGCATGGCCTTCAATCTCGATCCGGATGAAGTCGGTGTGGTTCTGTTGGACGACTGCACGAACATCGAGTCCGGATCGCAAGTGAGACGGACAAACCGCGTGCTGGATGTCCCCGTCGGAGAAGCCCTGCTGGGACGCGTTGTGGACGCTGTGGGGCGGCCGTTGGACGATGCCGGACCCCTACAGAGCCATCTGCGCGCGCCGATCGAGTGCGCGGCCCCCGCGATCATGGATCGAGCTCCGGTAACGGAGCCGCTCGCTACGGGAACAAAGGCTATCGACGCACTCATCCCCGTGGGCCGCGGACAGCGCGAGTTGATTCTCGGTGACCGCCAGACCGGGAAGACGGGTATCGCCGTCGATTGCATTCTCAACCAGCGAGGGAAAGACGTCATCTGCATTTACTGCGCGATTGGCCAACGCAGCGCTTCAGTGGCCGGCGTAATCGCCGACTTGCGCAACCGCGGCGCGATGGACTATTCGATCGTGATGGTGGCTGCCGGAGACGCTCCCTCCGGATTGCAGTTCGCCGCTCCCTATGCCGCCACGGCCATCGGGGAATACTTTATGCGCCAGGGGCGCGATGCGCTGATCGTGTTCGACGATTTGAGCTGTCACGCGCGGGCCTATCGAGAGATGTCGCTACTATTGCGCCGCCCCCCTGGCCGGGAGAGTTTTCCGGGCGACATCTTCTTTATTCATTCGAGGCTCCTCGAGAGATCGACGCATCTCCGCAAGGAATTGGGTGGCGGATCGCTCACGGCCCTGCCGATTGTCGAGACGGAGGAACAGAACATCTCGGCCTATATTCCGACCAACTTGATCTCGATTACGGACGGGCAAATCTACCTGACGCCAGACTTGTTTCAAAAGGGCGTTCTTCCGGCTATTGATGTCGGAAAGTCCGTGTCTCGTGTGGGAGGCAAAGCGCAACTGCCGGCTTACCGCGCCGTCGCCGGAGACTTGCGGCTCTTCTATTCGCAATTCGAAGAATTGGAAGTGTTCTCGCGATTCGGATCGCGGATTGACGAGCGAACAAGGCAGACGCTGGCGCGTGGCCGCGCCGTCCGCGAGGCCCTGAAGCAGCCCCAATTCGATCCACTCTCTCCGACCGAGCAAATCGCCGTTCTGTTGGCGGCGACCGAGGGCCTGTTCGACAATGTGCCACCCGAAAAGATCGCCGAGTCTTCCGGACGGTTCCGCGTAATCCTGACGGAGAGGCTGCCGCTTCTCCGTGAAGGCGTCGAGGCCGGAAAAAAACTCAGTGATGGCGATCGCCAGGCGATCGTACAACTTGCCAACGAAGTCATCGGATCCGTATGGAAACCGCCGAGTCATTGAGACGGTCCATTGTCATCACCAAGGAACTTCAATCCGTGGTGAAAACAATGAAAGCACTGGCGGGAGTCAACATCCGGCAGTTTGAGAGGGCCGCGCACGCCGTGGCCGAGTATAACCGGACAGTCGAAATGGGTCTGCGGGTTGCTCTCGCGCCACTCGGGCCAAACGTCGTACCGCTGAAGGACGTGCCGGGGCGGAAGCTGGGGGCAATTGTCTTCGGGTCCGACCAAGGGATGTGCGGTTTGCTGAACGACCAAGTCGTTTCTCATGCATCGCGCGCTTTGCAAAAGCTTGTCGTGCGGCGGGAGAACCAGGCGATTCTGGCCGTCGGCGTGCGCGCGGCGACGCAGCTCGAAAGCCTTGGCCGCAGAGTTGAAGATTCGGTGCGAGTTCCCAGCTCAGCGTCTGCAATCAGCGCGGCGGTGGAAGAAGTGCTGCAAACCGTCGAAGACTGGCATTCGAAACGAGGCATCGACCTCGTGGTTCTGTTCAATGCAAGACCGATATCCGGCGCCTGGTACCGGGTGGTTGGCGTCCAACTCCTGCCGGTCGGCGCCGAGTGGATCAATGGGTTAAAAGCTAAGCGCTGGCCATCCAAAGTGATACCGATGTTCACGATGGACGAAGCACAGCTCCTCCAGGCGCTGATTCGCGAGTATCTGTTTGTTTCCCTCTTCCGCGCGTTTGCCGAATCGCTGGCGAGCGAGAATGCCAGTCGGTTGGCGTCCATGCAGGTCGCCGAGAGAAACATCGAAGATCGTTTGCGTGCGCTTACATCGGAATCCCGCCAGCTTCGCCAAGATTCGATCACGGCTGAACTACTGGACATCATCGCCTCCTTCGAGGCGTTGCGGGGAAAGGAACGCCGGTGAACCGGCTGAATTCGCTTGTGATCGAACCGATTGAGATACCCGCTGAATTCAACGCTCCTCCCAAACGCCGAAAAGGCACTCATTAGGTCGGTTCCCTACTGAACTACTGATGAGGCTGCCGAAAGGGGACCTATGTCTTGCTTGAGGGAGCCCACGGCAGTAGTAAGCCTGCTGTTGACTCTCTTCCAGCAATTCGCTTGGTGTGTTGAGCTCTTCATTCGGCGCCATGCGCGTCACTCCTGGTTCTGAAATTTGCAAGCCTTCTGATCCAATGCGCCTCGGCTCGCTCTATCAGCGAGCAGGAGCAGGGAAGCGGCGTCTAATTGGAAGCAGCAGCGTCCAACTGGCATCCAAAACCGGCCATTTTCAGTGAGGATTTCAGTAGGTTAGCGGCGTAAGGGCAATTGAATCATCGAGACTCATGGAGCGGGCGATGGGAATCGAACCCACGTCCGAAGCTTGGGAAGCTTCTATTCTGCCATTGAACTACGCCCGCTCAGGCACGAATCGCCATCAGGATAGCACCGGGTTCGAGCAGGCGCAAGAAGGGCGGCTCACGCCATCGGCGATCGCCGCATAATTTGCACAAGCACTATTTAATCTCGGGGTAGTCGAGATAGTAGCGGTGGAGATCGGCGACCGCCATCTGGCCTTTGCGAATGTGGACGGCGGTCGGAGCAGATGGATCGCCGCTGGAAATGACCCACACGGTGTCGCCGGCGCGAAGATCGGTCAGCTTGAGCGGTTTGCCGGTCTCGTCGGCTAGCTGCGTTTCGTCGCCCACCTTCATCAAGAGCGTGACCTCGCTCGGGCGCTTCAGCAGGAGCTGAGATTTTTGCTGATCGAGAGAGGCGACGATATAAAACGCTTCTCCGGTGGAATTCTTCTTGGTCTGTGCCGAAACATTTGCAGTCAGCAAAATTCCCACCAGCAGAGCAACGATGGGTGCGCGGATTGCCGAGATTCTGAAAAACGGTCTATTCATATCGAAGCGCCTCAATGGGATCGAGCCGCGCGGCTTTGCGCGCGGGATAGTAGCCGAAGATTATGCCGACGAGCGCAGAAAACACGACGGCCACGACAACGGAGAGTTTCGAGACGAACGTCGGCCACCCAAGCGAATTCGAAATAAGCGCCGAGGCAGCCATACCCACGGCAATGCCGATAAGGCCTCCGAGCGAACTCAGCACGAGCGCCTCGCTCAAAAATTGTTTTTGGACGTCACTCTCGGTGGCGCCCACTGCCATGCGCACGCCGATTTCACGCGTTCGCTCGGTCACCGATACCAGCATGATGTTCATGATGCCGATCCCGCCGACCACCAACGACACGGCCCCGACGGCTCCCAACAGGAGCGTCATCGTGTTTGCGGCGGCCTGGGATGCCTGCGCCATTTCGTTGGGGCTGCGGACGATGAAGTCGTCGTCCTCGCCGGTCCGCAGGTGATGGCGCTGGCGGAGCAAGGCGGAAATGCCAATCTGTACCGAGTCCATCGTCTGCTGGGAAGTTGTGGATACCATGATCATCTGCACCCAACTGATCCCGGAGATCTTCTTTTGGACGGTCGTAAAGGGCATGAAGAGGATGTCATCCTGATCCTGCCCGTTGCTCGACTGACCCTTCTCCTGGAGTACGCCAACGATCCTGAACGGAAGGTTTTGGACGCGGATCATCTGTCCCACGGGGTCCTGATCGCCGAAGAGCTGCGTCTCCACCGTCTTTCCGATCACGCAAACATCGGTGGCCATGTCGACATCCCTCTGTGAGAAGAAGCTTCCTTCGACGACGGGCCAGTTGCGAATCTGGCTGAAGTCTTGGGAGGAGCCGTTGGCTCGCGTGAGCCAGTTTTGATTACCGTTCACGGCCTGCACGGTTGAGCCGACCATCGGAGAAACAGCAGTAACATTGGGAACGTGCTGGAGGATCGCTTGCGCGTCGTCAGCCGTGAGCGTTTTGTTGGCCCCGCTGCCCATGTGCACTCCGCCTGTGTTCACGCTGCCAGTGAAGATCATGATGATGTTCGTGCCGAGCGATTGGATCTGTTGCTGCACCTGCTCGCTGGCACCCTGGCCAATTGCGACCGTGCAGATCACGGCGCCGACGCCGATGATGATTCCCAGCATCGTCAAAATGGTCCTTAGCTTGTTCCGCGCCAAGGCCCGTAGCGCCACGCGAATGACTTCTCTTGGATTCATGGTGTTCTCTCGCTTGTCCGTCTCATCGAAACTTATCTTCCCGGCGGGCCGCCACCGCCGAAGCCCGGCGGACGGGCACCGGTCGTAGTCGTTGCGCCCTGCGTTTGCTGCGCGATGACCAACATGTCGCCTTCGTTGAGGCTCCCTTGAACCAACTGCGTGTTGTTATAGTCGGTGATCCCGCACTGCACCTCGACCGGAATCAGACTCTTGTTGGGGCCGAGTTTCCACACCACCTGCCAGCCGCCGAGATGGGTCGTCGTAGCCTCGCGGCGGATGTTGTACTGCTTATAGAGTTCTTGAAGTTGCGGCTTGGAGATGTTCGGCTTGAAAGTGAGAGCCGGGTTCGGAATCTCCAGAGTATTAGTGGCATGGCCTGTGGGGATCGTAACGTAAGCAGTTTCGCCGGGGAGCAACTTTTCGTCCGGATTGCTGAAATCGATCACCGTGTTGTATGTAACTACGTTCTGAACGGTAGTCGGGTTTAGGCGGACGGTGCTAACCCGACCACGAAACAGCTCCGTCGGAAACGCGTCAACGGCAAACGTCACGGGCGTAGCGACCTTGATGTTCCCCGTATCGGATTCGTCCGTCGCAGCGTAAACCTGCATGCGCGTCAAATCCTGCGCCACTGTGAAGACATTGGGAGCTTGCAGGGTGGCGGCGACGGATTGGCCCACGTCGATGTTCCGCGCGACGACGGTGCCGTCGATCGGCGAAACGATCGTGGTGTATTTCAGGTTCGTTTCTGCCGCTTTTAGCGCGCCGTCCATAGCAGTGACCTGAGAGCGAGCTTGGGCGAGTGTCGCCTTAGCCTGAGTGACCGCCGCTTCTGCGGACTTAACGTCCGCCACCGCCTGCCCGAGAGTCGATTGCGTCAGGTCGTTCGAATCCGCCGAGACAACGCCCGACGCGAAGAGATCCTGCGAGCGCTTGGCGGTGGCTTCCTGATAGGACGCATTAGCCTGCGACTTCGCAAGGTTCGCCTGATCGACCTGGACATTGGCCGCGAGGGTTACTAGATTGGCCTGGGCGTTTTCCAGATTCCCGCGCGCCTGAGTCACTTGTGCTTCATAGATTGCGGGATCAAGCTGGGCGAGCACCTGTCCGCTTTTCACGCGGGTGTTGAAGTCCGCAAAGATGTACAGCACTGTGCCGGAGACGTATGAACCGACCGAGACGGTCGTCAGTGCATTGATGGTCCCCGTCGCCTGTACAGCCGAAGTGATATCGCCGCGGCGAATCACTGACGTCGTGTACTTGGGTTCGGCGGCCTTCCTCTTGGCATAGTACCAATATCCGAGGACAAGGATGACGCACGCTGCTCCGATCAGGTATACCTTCTTGTGTTTTTGATATGAGTCTTTGAGTGGCATGGATCTCCGGTTGTGCGGGAAGCATTCTCGACTGAGCGCAAGATGCCACGGCTTAGCCTTCTCTTCCTCACTCGATCTAGAGACGCATAGTACTGCCCATTGGTTACCTTCGCCACTGGCGTGTCGGCCGCAGTGCCGATTGGGTTTGCCAGAGTGCGCCGCTTGGGAAGTGACTGCCGCGGCACGCAACGACGGAATTTTCGCGGGCATCATTCAGGGTTCTGAGCGTGCCCGCCTCCGTGCTAGAGTGGGCGGCTCAAGAATGCCAGGGAGGGGAAGTGGCGTATAGCGACCTGCGGGATTTCCTTAAGAAACTGGACAAAGAAGGCGAGCTTAGGCGCATACCGGTGGAAGTCGATCCGATCCTTGAAATCACGGAGATTTCCGACCGGGCCGTCAAAGCCGGCGGACCAGCGCTTCTTTTTGAGCGGCCGAAAGGATCGCGAATTCAAGCGGTGACTAACCTCGTGGGCAGCGAGCGCCGGATGAACCTCGCGCTGGAAGTGGAATCGCTCGACGAAATCGCGGGCCGGATTTCTGACATTCTCGATATGCAGTCGCCGCAAGGGCTCCTCGACAAGGTGAAGATGCTGCCGAAACTTGCCGAGATTGGCTCTGTATTCCCGAAGGTGGTTCGGAGCGGCGATTGTCAGGAAGTTGTCCGGACCGAGGGCTTTTCGCTTTTTGATTTCCCTATTCTTCAGTGCTGGCCCCAGGACGGCGGGCGCTTTATCACTTGGCCGATGGTGATTACGAAGAATCCGGAGACAGGGAAGCGCAACGTGGGCTGCTATCGGATGCAGGTCTTCGACGAGCGCACGACGGGGATGCACTGGCAGACGCAGAAGCATGGAGCCGAGCATTTCCGCAGCGCGCGTTCCAAGAATGCGCAGGGGAGGCTCGAGGTTGCGGTCGCGATCGGCGCCGATCCGGCGACGTGTCTTTCCGGAATCCTGCCCGTGCCACCCGACATGGACGAGTTCATGTTTTCGGGATTCCTGCGCCGCGATCCCGTGCAACTTGTGGCCTGCAAGACGGTGGACCTCGAGGTCCCGGCGAACGCCGAAATCGTGCTCGAAGGCTATGTGGAACTGGGAGAGATGCGTACCGAAGGACCATTCGGCGACCACACGGGCTTTTATTCGTTGGAAGGGCAGTATCCGGTCTTTCATGTCACATGCATCACGCACCGCAAGGAACCGCTGTATCTGACGACGATCGTGGGACCGCCTCCGCAAGAGGACTACTTCATCGGCCACATGATCGAGCGCGTTTTTCTGCCCGTCATGAAGATGACACATCCCGAGATCGTGGACGTGGCCATGCCCGCCGAGGGGATATTCCAAAACCTCATGATTGTCTCGATCCGCAAGAGCTATCCGGGACACGCCCGGAAAACGATGAATGCGATCTGGTCTTTGGGGCAGGCGATGTTTACGAAGGTGATCGTGATCGTGGACCACGATGTCAACGTGCAGGATTCGCGCGAGGTGGTGTGGAAAGCATTGTGCGCGATTGATCCGGAGCGGGACATTCAATTCGTGCTCGGCCCGGTGGACAGTCTGGACCACGCAGCCCGTCGGCAAGACTATGGATCGAAGATGGGAATCGACGCGACTCGAAAATGGCCCGAAGAGGGTTTTACGGGGCGCTGGCCTGACGAGATTAGAATGGACGCTGCGACGAAACAGCGCGTCGACGCGATCTGGCGCCAGCTCAAACTAGAAACAGATCGTCGATAGCAAGCAGTTCTTACGCGAGGTTTCGCAGGTCTTCGCGATCAGGCCGTACTCTTTTCCACCGGGACTCGGCTGGAATTCCTTTCGCCGTCGTCACTTAGACCTCCTTTTTCGCCTGTCCTGTCCCTATGGGCGGGTTTTATCAAAAGCACACGCATGCAACATGTTGGTTGACAGTCCGTGTCGCCGGATGTGATAAACGCTTCAAGGGGAGCGTACCGGCAGTATCAGTACCGCCGGTTTCCGCTGGCTCTTGAAAGCCTCACGGGGTTGGGGCGAATCAGAAACGAAGGGCAATAGGGGCTTTCGTAGCGAAGGGCGAAACGGGAAAGCTATGCGGATCTGCCCCGCGGAGCGGGGTGGGTTGAGAGGTGAGGGGCCGCGCGATGTTCAATCTCGGTAAAACGAAATCACTGGTTGGCTTGGACATCGGCTCGAGTTCGGTGAAGGCAGTCGAGCTGAAGAAGGCGAAAGACGGCTACGAACTGGTTAGCTATGGCTTGGAGCCTCTCTCCCAGGACACGGTCGTGGACGGCGCCATCATGGACGCTCCGTCAGTGGCCGAAAAGATCATCTCCATTTTCGACGCGCAAAAAATCAAGGTGAAGGACGTTGCGACATCGGTTTCCGGGCACTCGGTGATCGTGAAGCGGGTCAGTATGCCGCTGATGACCGAGGAAGAGTTGTACGACCGGATACAGGCCGAAGCCAGCCAGCACATTCCGTTCGATATTGCCGACGTCAACCTGAGCCATCAGCTCCTCGAAGCCACCGAGAACCAGATGGACGTGCTCCTGGTGGCCGTGAAAAAAGACAAAATCTTGAACCACACGAACGTGCTGGCGCAGGCAGGGAAGACGCCGGTAGTCGTGGATATCGACGCCTTCGCGCTGCAGAACTGCTTCGAGGTCAATTACGAACCCGATCCGTCGCAGGTGGTGGCTCTTCTGAACATCGGTGCGAGCGTGATGAACATCAACATCATCCGCGGATGGACGCCGCTGTTTACGCGCGACGTTTCGGTCGGGGGCAATCAGTATACCGACGCCTTGCAGAAGGAATTGGATCTGAGCTTTGAGGATGCGGAGAAGCTGAAGATGGGCGGAACGCTGGCGGGCGTAAGCGATGAACAGCGCACCGCCATTCTGCGGTCTGTTTCCGACATCCTGATTCTGGAAATCCAGAAGACCTTCGATTTCTTCCGGGCGACGGCGAGCGGCGAGAACATTCGCCGGATCGTGGTGGCCGGGGGAACGGCGCGTGTTCCGGGCCTGCTGGACCTCCTAAAGGAAGAGTTTGCGATGCCGGTGGAAGAGCTTTACCCGTTTCGCAAGATTGCAATTAATCCAGCGCGCCACGATGAAAGCCAGCTTCGGGAGTTGGCGCCGCGCCTAGCAATCGCTGTGGGCCTGGCGCTGAGGAGCTTTGACACGCCATGATCCGGATCAATTTACTCGGCCAGGCACGTCCGAAGGCCGCCAAGCAAGCGGTGCCGCTGGAAGCGACCTTGCAGTTACTCCTGCTCGTCGCGGCGGTGGCAGTGGCGGGCGTGATACTGACCGTCATGTACTTTTCGAATAAGCGGGAACTCGACGATACGAACAAGCGGATCGCGAGCCTCCGCGCCGAGAAGGCCAGCCTGCAGCAGATCAAGGTGGATGTCGACCGCTTTGAAAGCGAAAAGAGCGTGTTGCAGCAGCGCATCGATGTGATCGAAACGCTCCAGCGCAATCGAAGCGGTGCGCAGGATCTGCTCCAAATGGTGGCGAACACGGTGGTTCGTGTCGATGCCCTTTGGCTGACCTCGGTAACCAAAACGAATGACTCGTTGGATATCGAAGGCGAAGCGGGTTCGATCAACGCCGTCGCGAATTTCATCACGGAGTTGAAGCGCTCCGGATACTTCGACAAGGTCGAGATCAAAAACGCCAAAGAGAACGACCTGCAGACGGGCGTGGAAACCTATAGTTTCTCGATGACCGTGGCCATTGCTCCGCCGTCGAGCGGCCAGGCGAAAACGCAGCCCGCAGGCTCCACGCAACCTCCGCCGCCTGCGGCTAAGGGGAGGAGCTAGCCATGGCGAGCAGCTTCCGTGAATGGCCCTGGCCTCTCCAGGCTCTGCTCTATGTGGGTTTGGCCGTCGTGCTCGTGCTAGCCGGTCTGTTTATACCTGGCCTTCCGTTGGCATCCGTCCGAACACAGCTTGAGACCGCGCAGGGGGATTTGAAACCCCTCGAAGCGGAAGTTCAGAATCTTCGAGTCTACAAACAGCGCCGCGCGGAGCTGCAAACCGAAATGGATGCGCTCCAGAAGCAACTCGCGACGTTACAGACGATCGTTCCCGAAGACAAAGAAACCGACCAGTTCATTTTGATGGTTCAGCGCTCGGCGATCAGTGCAGGTGTCTCGATCCGCACGCTGACCGCAAAGCCGATCGGACAGAAGCCGTACTATTTCGAGATGCCGTTCGATATCGAGGCGGACGGGCCTTATTACTCCGTACTGGATTTCTTCGCCCGGCTGGGGCGCCTCTCGCGAATCATTAACGTGGGCGACCTGAAATTGACTTCCGTTGGTACCGCCGGTGCGAGTGGCGGGAAATTTCACGTGACGCCGGGAACGTCGGTGACCGGGACATTCACAATCACAACTTTCTTTACGAACGCGAGCGAACAGCCGGCAGCCGCGGCTACGGCCGGCGCGCCGCCAAAACGGTAGGGCAATGACGATGAGACTCGCAAAGACATCCGCATACCTCCTGGCAGCTCTGGCGATGTCGCTTTGCCTGGCGTCCGGTGGATGGGCACAGGCCAAACCGGCCGCTGCCTCGAAGAAACCGAAGCAGGCCCAGAAGGCCAAGACGCCCGCACCCGCAAAGGTAGCGGCACCCGCAAAGGTGGCCGCGCCTGCAAAGGCCGCCGTTGCTGCGGCTCCGGCTCCGGCTGAAGCTGCGCCGGAGGAAAAAAAGATCGAAGAGGAAGGCAAGCGCGATCCGTTTGTGGCGCTGGTCAACCAGAATAAGGACAACGCGAACGTTCATCTGCCGCCTGGCAAGGCGGGTTTGGTGATCGCAACAGTTCGGGTAGATGGAGCGGTGCACGGCCCGTCGGGAATGATTGCGGTGGTTTCGAACCCGGCAAGCAGCGTGTATTTCATCCGCGAGGGTGACCGTCTGTACGACGGTGACGTGGAAAAGATCGGATTGGACGGCGTTACGTTTCGAGAGGATTCGAAAGACGCTTTTGGCAAGCCGGTGGAACGAATGGTGACGAAGCGAATCTACGCGAGTGCAGGAGAGCAGCAATGAGGATCATGTGGAGGGCGTGGGGGCTGGGCGCGTTGATGGCGGCCGGTCTGCTTTTGACGAATGGATCTCTGCCGGCAAGCGACGCACCGGTAGTGCACGTGAGCGCGCAGGTGAAGGATGGTTCCGTGACGATCGAGGCGCAAGCCAACGGGCCGTTCGAATACACTACCTATCGCCCCAGCGACAGCCTCTACGTGCTCGACTTGAGCGGCGTGTCGGCGGCTGATCCTGCTGGCGCGCGCGTGGTCGCATCGAACCTGGTGAAGAGCTATCGCGTGATCACCTATGCCGCGGGTGAAAAGCCCGTGGTCCGTGTCGAGATACTTTTGCAGCAGGGCGTGGAGCCACGACTCGACCGCAAGGACAATCAGGAGCTCGCGCTAGTGGTCTCGCGCAGCGCAAGCGTGGACTCCAAGTCCACTGCGCCGGCCCCAGCGTTAGTTCCGGCTGCGGCCAAATCTTCCGATGTCAAGGCCGCTGGCGCTGGTTATGAGGCGATCCGCCAGGTACATCTTTCCGAGAATGCGGGAACGACCGAAGTCAATATCTCAGGCTCTGGTCCGCTCAAGTACCATGCAATGCACCTCGCCAGCCCGGATCGGGTGGTCCTGGATTTCGCCGGGTCGCATCTGACGACATCGGAAAAACAGATCGCGAGCAATCTCGATCCGGTACGTGAAATCCGGCTGGCTCAGTTTACGCCGCAGGTCTCACGCGTCGTGATCGATCTTCGAGAGCCCTCACGCTACGACATCAAGAGCGACGGAGATACCGTTACCGTATCCTTCGCCGCAGCTGCAGCTTCCGGAGCGTCCGGTCCGGCGCCAACGGCACAGCCAGTCACGACGGTCACCACGAAGTCCGAAGAACCGGTCCGCGATCGTACGCTGGAATCCTCGGCGGCGGCGAAGCCAGCCGATATACCGGCTCCGGCCGCGGTCCTTCCCGTCGCCTTGACCCAAACTTCTTCGGCCCTTGCATCCCCTGCGATCGCGCAAGCGCAGCAACAGGAAGCGATTGCATCGACGAACCTGGCGCGCGAGGCTTCGTCCGCGGCTTCCGCTACCGCGATTCCCGCCTCGGTATCGGTGGCAGCCGCTCCTGCAGCACCCGCGCAACCGGCTATGGCAGAACCGTCGCGGACCGCGGCTCAAGCTCCTGCCGCTGCGCCGAGCATGGCCTCCAAGTACTCGGGCGAACCGATCTCGGTGAATCTAAAAGACGTCGACCTGCGCGACTTCTTCCGGCTGATCCACGAGATCAGCGGGTTGAACGTCGTGGTGGATCCGAGCGTCAAGGGTAGCTTGACGATCGTGTTGGACGACGTGCCGTGGGATCAGGCGCTCGACATCGTGCTCAAGAACAACGACCTCGATAAGCAGCTCGACGGCAACGTGCTGCGCATTGCAACGAAAGATACGCTGCGCCGCGAAGCCGAAGAAAATCGCGATCTCGCGAAAGCCCAGGCCGAGGCGGCAGCTGTTGTGACCACAACGCGGGTACTCAGCTACGCCAAGGCAACCTCTTTGGTGGCGACGCTGAAGAAGTTCCTCTCTTCCCGCGGGGACATCATCGCCGACGACCGATCGAACACGCTAATCATCCGCGACATTCCGAGCACAATGCCGGTGATGGACAACCTCATCCGCCAGCTTGACCGGAGATCGCAGCAAGTCGAAATCGAAGCCCGCGTGGTCGCAGCAAATCGCTCGTTCTCGAGAGAGATCGGCACTCGCTTCGGATTGGCTACCGCGTTTGCGACTGGCGGCGGTCGGAGCACCATTGGCGGCGACACGACCACAGGGACAGCACCGACGACTTTGACGCCGGCGCCTCCACTCATCGTTGGGACGGGTGGCTCCACAGCCACGTCCGGCCAAATCCCACTGAACACGAACCTGGGTACGGCTTCACCGACAAGCGCGTTCCAGTACATATTCCAATCGAAGAACTTCGCATTGGATTTCATCATCGACGCAGCTGAGGACCGGGGCGTTGGGAAGCTTCTGTCGAAGCCCAAGGTCATCACGCAAAATAACGAGAAAGCGATCGTGAAGCAGGGAACCAAAGTGCCGGTCTCGACGATCGTCAACAACACCGTGTCGGTTCAATTCGTCGACGCCGTGCTGGAATTGGACGTGACGCCGCAGATCACGGCCGACGGGACGGTCTACATGGACGTGACGGTCGAGAACGACCAGATCGACGCTTCGATCCCGCGCGTTCAGGGTATTCCCGCTATCGACACGCAATCAGCGGAGACCAAGGTCACCGTGAACGACGGAGCGACCGTGGTGATCGGCGGAATTATCGTGAATCAGCAGCGGACTGATATCCAACAGGTTCCGGTCGTCGGGAGCATTCCGTTACTTGGGAATCTCTTCAAGCACACGACGGTCAGCTCGACGTCGCAGGAGCTTCTCTTCTTCCTAACGCCTCGGATTTTGCCGGGATAACCAGTAAGCGGGAAGCCGGGGGGCCGGCTCAGTGAAGTGGCGGCAAAATCGGCAAACCAAACTTTAGGCCGGAGCGGTCCAAAAGAACGACTGGACCGCCTCCGGCTCTTTTTTCCGACCCTCGGTGCCGACACCCTGCTCGTATCCCATCTCCCGAACGTACGATACCTTTGCGGATTCTCAGGCAGTGCTGCGCTGCTGCTCGTCGACGAGAGCACAGCCACGCTATTCACGGACAGCCGATACACATTCCAAGCCAGGGAAGAGGTCTCAGGGGCGCGGGTCCAAATCGTGAAGCGTGGCCTTATTCGGGCGGCTGGAACAGCGCTCCACGCTCGGCGGGTCCGCCCGCGGGTGGGCTATTCGCCCGGACAGGTCACGGTAGCCCAGAAACGCGCACTGGAAAGCGTCTCAGGAAGCCGGGTACGCTGGGTCAGCGATGGGAGTGCTGTCGAGAAACTCCGCGCGATCAAGGATGCTGACGAACTGGCCCGGATGCGGGATGCGGCTGATCTCATCAGCGAAGTCTTCCGCAAGATCGTGCCTATGATCCGGCCGGGTTTAACGGAGCTCGAACTGGCCGCCGAGATTGAGTATGCCATTAAGCACGGCGGGGGAGCGGGCCCCTCGTTCGAAACGATCGTCGCATCGGGCTCGCGGTCGGCCTGGGCGCACGCGCGACCCACCTCCAAGCCACTCAGGAAAAGCGAGTTGGTGGTGCTCGACCAGGGTGCTATAATGCGCGGCTACTGCAGCGACATGACGCGCACTGTCTTCGTCGGACGAGCGTCAAAACGGGTCCGGCGCATGTACCAGGCGGTCTTGGACACGCAGGAGGCGGCCAAGCGGACCATACGGCCGGGAGTGACAGCCGGCGACGTGGATCGCGCGGCGCGCAATTCTCTGAAGCGGTCGAGTCTGGCCCGATATTTTACCCACAGCACCGGCCATGGACTGGGTTTGGAAGTCCATGAAATGCCGCGTCTCGGCAAGGGCGAGGAGACGATTCTGCAGGAAGGCATGGTCGTAACCGTAGAGCCGGGTGTTTACCTCGAAGGCCTTGGCGGCGTCCGCATTGAGGATGACGTGGTTGTAACGGCGAAGGGTGCCGTCGATCTCACTACTGCCCCACGGGATTTTCTCGAACTCTAAATGGCAAAGAAGGCGAAGGCAGGAACAAACGGACAAACCGAAATCCGCGGCGTCGATCTCGCGGAAGTCGAGCGCTTGCTCGGGTTCATGGAGAAACACGGGCTCGAGGAGTTCGAGTACGAGCACGCGGGTGTTCGTATTCGGCTGAAGAAGGCCTCGGCGCGTCCCGCAGGGACATACCAGCAGGCTCCTGTGTCCGAGACCCTCGCGCATCCTCCCCAGTCTCACGCGGCCTCGCCGCCTGCGCATGCGGGTGGGCGAGAACATGGGGCGGGCGCGGCCAGCGACCTCCATATAATCAAATCTCCTATCGTGGGCACTTTCTACGCCGCGCCAAGCCCAGGCGCCGATCCGTTCGTCACCGAGGGCGCGCGCGTCGAGCAGGGCCAGGTGCTTTGCATCATCGAAGCGATGAAGCTGATGAACGAGATCGAGTCGGACGTCGCGGGCGAACTCGCGCGAGTCTTCGTCGAGAACGGGCATCCCGTCGAATACGGCGAGGCGCTCTTTGGGATTCGCCCCAAGGGCAAAAAGTAGGCTTCACGCCGCTACCTAAGGATTGATTCGCGGCCCCACTGTTTCGTGCGGCTCGCGCTCCAGACGCCATGTTCCGGAAAATTCTAATCGCCAATCGCGGCGAAATCGCACTGCGCGTCCTGGCTGCCTGCAAGGAGCTCGGGATCAAGACCGTCGCGGTCTATTCGGAAGCAGACCGCAACTCTCTGCACGTCCGGTTCGCGGACGAAGCGATCTGCATCGGCCCTCCGCGCAGCTCGGAAAGCTATTTGAATATTCCTCAGGTGATCAGCGCCGCCGAAATCGCCAACGTGGACGCGATTCATCCTGGCTATGGGTTTCTCTCCGAAAACGCCAATTTCGCTGAGGTCTGCGAGGCTTCACACATCACGTTTATCGGGCCGTCTCCCGCGATGATCCGCATGATGGGGGAAAAAGATCGGGCTCGCGCCGAAATGGCGGCTGCGGGAATGCCGGTAATTCCTGGGAGCGACGGAATAGTTCCCGACGAAACCGCCGCCAAGAGCGTCGCGGCCGAAATCGGGCTGCCACTGATGATCAAGGCTGCGGAGGGAGGCGGTGGGCGCGGGATGCGCATGGTTCGCACGAAGCGCGAGCTCATCCCTGCGTTTCTGACGGCGCGCGCTGAGGCCGAGCAGGCATTCGGCAGTCCGAACGTGTACATGGAGAAGCTGATCGAGCATCCGCGCCACATCGAGTTTCAGGTGCTCGGGGACAAGCACGGCAGCGTAATCCATCTCGGGGAGCGCGAATGCACGCTCCAGCGGCGCCACCAGAAAGTCCTCGAAGAATCGCCTTCCACAGGCATCGATCGTGCGACGCGCGACCGCATCGGGAAACAGGTGGTCGAGGCGCTTGCGAAGATCGGCTATACGAATGCCGGGACGGTGGAGCTTTTGCGCGATGTTTCGGGCGAGCTGTACTTCATTGAGATGAATGCGCGCATTCAGGTGGAGCATCCGGTTACAGAGATGGTCACCGGCGTCGATATCGCGAAGGCGCAGATTCGTATCGCGGCCGGGGAGCGGATCGACGAGTGTGTCGGCCCGGTGGAATTTCGAGGGCACGCCATCGAGTGCCGCATCAACGCGGAGGATCCGGAAACGTTTGTTCCGTCTCCTGGGCGCATCACGGCTTTTCGCGTTCCGGGAGGGCCGGGAATTCGCGTGGATACGGCCGCGTACGCGGACGCCGTGATTCCGCCATACTACGATTCGCTGATTGCCAAGCTGATTGCGCACGGTCGGGACCGCGCCGAGGCCATCGCGAGGATGCACGGCGCGCTCGACGGCTTCGTTGTAGAAGGCATAAAGACCACGATTCCGCTCCACAAACGGATTCTTGCCGAGCCGGATTTCATCGCCGGAAAATTCGACACCCACTTTCTCGATCGTCTCACCGGCACGGCGGCAAAGTAGAGGGAACCGGACGGTGTTCCCATCTCTCTACGCCATCCTCGATCCAACGCTTGCACCGGGGCCGCTCGCTCAGTTCGCGAGCATACTCGCTGACGCCGGCGTGGAACTCATTCAACTCCGTGACAAGCAGGCTACCGCCGCAAGGGCGTATGCACTCGCGCGCGAGCTGGCGCAACTTCTCGCGCCTCGCAATGTGCGCTTCATCGTAAATGACCGTCCCGACATCGCCGCGATCGTGGGCGCGGCGGGCGTGCATGTCGGGCAAGAGGATCTCCCGGTGGAGGACGCGAGACGGATCTGCGGCCCGCCCCTCTGGGTAGGCGTTTCGACACATAACCTCGAGCAGTTGCGCGAAGCCGACCGAACTTCGGCGGACTATATAGCTGTGGGGCCAATCTTCCCGACAGGCACCAAAGAGAACCCCGATCCTGTGGTCGGAATCGATTTCTTGCGAGCGGCGCGCCGGTTGACGCGAAAGCCGCTTGTGGCGATTGGCGGCATCACAATTGAATCAGCTCCGGATGTGTTTCGTGCCGGCGCGGATTCAGTGGCCATCATTCGCGATCTTCTGGCGGCCCCCGACCCGGGCAAGCGGGCGCGCGAATATCTGGCCGTGGCGGAGCGAGCGCGTTCGGCGAACGACGCTCGACCGGGCTGAATGGAAGGCTAAGTGACGGACGCACACCAGGCATCCGAGGCGGGGCACGCTCGCAATTCAACCGAGCTTGTCAAAGGCCTCGGCCTATTCGATTCGACGATGATCGTCGTCGGATCAATGATTGGTTCCGGCATTTTTATCGTCTCGGCCGACATCGCCCACCAGGTGCAAAGCCCCGGACTCCTCATTGTCGTCTGGCTCGCCTCGGGAGTGATGACGCTGATCGGCGCGCTCAGCTTCGGCGAGCTGGCGGCGGCGATGCCTCATGCCGGTGGCCAGTACGTCTATCTGCGCGAATCGTTTGGAAGGGCGTGCGGCTTTCTCTATGGCTGGACGATGCTGCTCGTTATCCAAACTGCGACGATTGCGGCCGTCGCCATTGCCTTTGCCAAGTTTTCGGGAGTGATTGAGCCGTGGTTTTCGGCTTCGCGTTGGATCTGGAAGATCGGAACATTTGGCCCGTGGAAACTCCGGTTTGGCGTCCTCGGCCCTTACAACGTGGGTCTGAATCGTCAGAACTTGCTTGCCATCCTGTCCATCGTATTCCTCACGTGGGTCAACACGCGCGGTTTGCGCCTGGGCAAGATCGTCCAAAATATCTTCACTGTTGCGAAGACGCTTTCGCTGGCTGGACTGGTGGTACTTGGGCTGCTATTCGCGACCGCTGCGGCCCGAAGCGCGAACTTTACGGGTTTTTGGCGGAACGCCGGATTGTCACTGACACATCCGTACCCACCCGACGGTCCGACGTGGATGATCGGGACGCTGACGCTGGTGGGAGTTGCGATGGTCGGTTCGCTTTTTTCGATGGATGCGTGGAACTGCGTCACGTTCACAGCCGCCGAGGTGAAGAACCCCGGCCGCAATCTGCCGCTCTCGCTTGCGCTCGGTACCGGGACCGTAATCCTGCTGTACACGCTTGCGAACGTGGCCTACCTGCGAGTGTTGCCGCTTTCCGGCGACCCGCAAGGTGCAACCGCGCTCCAGCGAGGAATCGAGTTCGCGTCCGAGGGGCGCGTGGCGACGGCGGCGATGCAGGTGATCTTCGGCCCTGCGGGGGCGATTCTGATGGCCGTCGCGATCCTGGTCTCGACCTTCGGATGCAACAACGGCCTGATTTTGGCCGGAGCGCGGATCTACTACGCGATGGCCAAAGACGGCCTGTTTTTCCACTCGGTGGGTACGGTAAACCGGAGTCACGTCCCGGCGGTGGCGCTCGTCACGCAGTGCATCTGGGCGTCGGCGCTATGCCTGTCGGGGACTTACGGCCAGTTGCTCGATTTCCTGATTTTTGCTCAGGTGCTTTTCTATATTTTGACGCTCGGTGGGCTGTTCCTGCTGCGCTGGAGGCAGCCAGGGCTGCCTCGGCCCTATCGCGCCCTCGGCTACCCGGTCTTGCCCGGGCTCTATTTGGTGATGGCAGTGTTTCTCGAAATCCAATTGTTGCGGTATAAACCGCAGTACACTTGGCCCGGCTTGATCATCGTTTTGCTCGGCCTGCCAGTGTATGGCGTGTGGAAGTGGGCAGGGAAGCCGCCCGCTAAAGCATAGGGCGTCGGCGTCTCCAACTTGGGAGGGAAAGCGCGCATGGGCAATCCGCTGTTTGCCACGAAGCCGCTCCACGTAATCATGGAGGAGGCCAAGGACACAGGAGAGTCCTCCTTGCGCCGGGCTCTCGGCCCTGTAAACCTGATCACGCTGGGTATCGGCGCGATCATCGGCGCCGGAATTTTCGTGCTGACTGGTCAGGCTGCGGCTACGAGCGCCGGACCGGCGATCGTGGTCTCGTTCATTCTGTCCGGAATCATCTGCGCTTTTGCGGGGTTGTGTTACGCCGAGTTCGCTTCGCTGATACCGATCGCCGGCTCGGCCTACACCTACGGCTACGCCACCTTGGGTGAGATTTTCGCGTGGATTATCGGCTGGGACCTGATTCTTGAATACGCGTTCGGCGCGGCCACCGTAGCCTCCGGCTGGAGCGGCTACTGCGTGAGCCTGCTCGAGGATCTCGGAATCCACCTCTGGCCGAAATGGATTGCGACGCCGGGAACGCAGTTGGTGTATTACAAGGGCCACTGGGCGGCCCTCGACTCGCTTCGGCAGACACTGGCTACGGCGGGTATCGACCCAGCGACGCTCCCTCACGAGGTCGGCGTATTTAATCTTGTGGCGTTCATCGCGATTGCGGCGGCCACGTTCATCCTCGTCGTCGGTATCAGGGAGTCCGCCAATCTGAATTCCGCGATCGTGATCCTCAAGGTCGCCATCGTTCTCGTCTTCATCGCGATCGCGGGAATGTATGTCATCAGGCACCCGAGTCAGGCGTCCGCGAACTGGCATCCCTTCATTCCGCCGAATACGGGAAAATTCGGTGAATTTGGCCTTTCCGGCATCGCGCGCGGTGCAGCCGTGATTTTCTTCGCTTACATCGGATTCGACGCGGTTTCGACTGCCGCGCAAGAAGCCAAGAACCCCCAAAAGGACATGCCTGTCGGTATTATCGGCTCGCTCGTGATTTGCACGACGCTCTACATCCTGGTTTCGGGCCTGCTGACGGCCGTGGTGCCGTATACGGACCTGAACGTCTCCGCGCCCGTAGCCATCGCAATCGACGCCACCGGAGTACGCTGGGGAAGCTTGCTTGTGAAGTCAGGGGCCGTGCTCGGGCTGGGAAGCGTCATGCTGGTGATGCTGCTCGGGCAGTCCCGCGTGTTCTATTCGATGTCGCGCGACGGCCTTTTGCCCAAGTGGGCTGGCGCGATCCACGCGAGTTTTCGGACGCCGTGGATTTCGTCGATTGTAGTGGGCTTTTGCGTTGCGTTTTTTGCGGCTGCCATCCCGATCGGCGATCTCGCCGTCCTCGTGAATATTGGGACGCTGCTTGCCTTCGTTATTGTATGCGCCGGTGTTTGGGTTCTACGCATCAAGCGGCCGGATCTTCCCCGGCCGTTTAAGACGCCGCTCGTTCCGCTCGTACCGATTCTGGGCATCCTGACGTCGCTGGCCGCCATGTTGAGTCTCCCGGGCAAGACTTGGTGGCGCCTTTTGATCTGGCTGGCGATCGGCATGGTGGTCTATGCATTTTACGGACGGACGCATAGCAAGGTGCGGATCTCGTCAGGTGCGTGAAGTTCCGAGACATAATCCGGGCGTCCGCCCATGAATCGAATCTCTCCGCGCCGTTTACTCGTGTTCCTCCGCCGGACTTCGCCGCTCGACCGCGTCGCTGCGGCGATCGTCGCGATTTACGCGCTGATTCGAATCGCGCTTCACTTCGGTGTGCGCGTGCCATTCGGATCTTTTTTGGGGTTTCTGTGCTTCGCAGCGATCGTGTATTTGATTGTTCGCTTAATCCAGTGGATTCGAGCGCGACTTCTCTGGCGGCTGCGAAATCGGCTGATCGTCGCCTACGTGTTCATCGCCGTTGTGCCGGTTGTGCTTTTACTCGTCATGGTGGCGCTGGGCGTGGCTCTCCTTGAACTCCAGATCGGCGCGCATCTGTTTCAGGACGAACTCAATACTCGCGTCAGTATTCTCGCGGTCGACACGGATGCGATTGCGGCCGCACTGAATCGCGCGCCTGGGCTTCATATCGACCAGCCAGTCTCGCCCAATTCGACGGCTGTTCAGGACCCCGCACTCTCCCGGCCGGAAGTCGCTAGCATCATTGCCGCGGCGCAGACCGAATGGCCGGACCTGCGCGTGTATTTGAACCACGGCCAGCAATTGGTCCGCGCCGAAAATGGTCCGCAGTGGTCCGGCCTCGCCGAGTTCCGCAACCAACTCTGGCTCGCCTCGGCGGAGACTCTGGCGGTTTCCGGCGGGCGGGCTACGGTTCTCGTCGTCGCGCCCATTACGCCGGCCCTACTGGATAATTTTCAATCAAAGCTGGGTCCAATCCAGATGAGCATGCTCGAACCCGCCGACAGCGCGACGCCCCGCGCCTTCCAATTGGACCCCGGGCACTATTACGTTTCCGGGCAGCAGATATCGAGCATTAACCGCAAACTCGCACCGGCCGCGAATTGGTTTGATGTTCGCATTCCGGGCGTCGCGACTCTTCCAGCTCGAAAAGCCGATACGGGCGGTGATCCAACGGACCGGCCGGTCTGGGTCCAGTTTTCGTTGCGGGCTTCGGCGGTGAACCGTGACTTGCTGTCATCGGTCGGCGACTACGGGCCGTATCTCGTCGAGGGCTTGATCGCCACAGGCCTCGTCTTCCTGCTGCTCGAGATGGGAGCGCTGGCGATTGGTGTGGCGCTGACGCGCACGATGACGCGGTCGGTCGGGGACCTCTACGAGGGGACGCTCCACGTTCGGACCGGCGACTTCGGCCACCGCATTCGCGTGAGCAAGCGCGACCAGCTTGGCGCCCTCGCCGAATCTTTCAACGACATGACCAGCTCGATTTCCGAGCTGATCGAAGAGCAGCGCGAGCGCCAGCGCCTGGAAAACGAAGTCGCGATTGCTCGTGAAGTCCAGAACGAATTGTTTCCTCACTCGCTGCCCTCCGTTCCGGGCCTCGAACTCGCCGCAATTTGCCGGCCCGCGCGGGTGGTCAGCGGTGACTACTACGATTTCATACAGATTGACCGCACGCGCGCGGCAATCGCTCTGGCGGACATCAGCGGAAAGGGAATCTTCGCCGCGCTCCTGATGGCCAGTCTCCAAGCGGCCCTGCGCAGTACCGCAACACTCGACAGCCACTTTGGCGCGGCGGAGCTGGTATCGCGGCTCAATCGCCACCTGTTCAAGAACACGTCCGACGACCGCTACGCCACGCTCTTCTACGCTGTGTACGATTCGGACGCCAAGACGCTCACGTATACGAACGCGGGCCATCTCGCGCCGTTTTTCGTGTCGGAGGGACGCGTCCAGGCACTCGATCAGGGCGGAACGGTCGTGGGCCTCTTTGAGGACTATCCGTACGCGCAGTGCACGATCGAGGTCACGCCCGGGAGCCTTCTTGTGGCTTTCAGCGATGGGCTCACCGAACCTGAGAGCGTCTACGGCGAGGAATTCGGCGTCGAGCGGCTGAAGGCGGAGGTCCTGCGCCAACGCGACATGCCAGTTGGGACGCTGGCGGAAAGCCTGATCGCCGCTGCAGAACAATGGTCCGGCACGCCCGAGCAAGCTGATGATATGACCGTCGTCGTCGCACGGATGCGCTGAGCATGCGGGGCGGTGGTGCGAATTTTGATGGTTTTTCCCTTTGCGTTCTCTGCGCCTCTGCGGTGGTCTGTCTTGTACCACCTTCGGACCATGGCGAGGCGATTTCTGCTGTCTCCGTCGCCTTTTGTTTATACTGATGTGTCCTAAGAGATCCGGCACAATCATGAACATCGAGCCATGAAAATCCTGACTGCCGCGGAAATGAGGGATGTCGACCGCCTGACGACGGAACGCTATGGCGTTCCGAGCCTTACTCTCATGGAAAACGCCGGAAAAAGCGTTGCCGATTTCATCGCGTCGCGGTTCCCGGATTTCAAGCGGCGTCCCATCCTCGTCCTTTGTGGCAAGGGGAATAATGGCGGCGACGGATTCGTCGTGGCCCGCCATCTTCGCAAATTGGGCGCGAAGCCTGTCGTCCACCTCTTCGGTGATCCCGGCGAAGTGAAGGGTGACGCCGCCACGAATCTGAGGCGTTGGAAAAAGGCGTCCGGCCAGCTCGTGGTCGTCCGAAACTCTTTGGATTATAAGAAATCCGGGCCTGAATCTTGGGAGGACCTCATCGTCGTTGATGCGCTTCTCGGCACGGGTGCGCGAGGCGAAGTCACCGGAACGCTTCGACAGGTCATCGAGAACGTCAACGCGCATGCCGGCAGCGTCGTAGCGGTGGACATCCCTTCGGCGCTGAACGCCGATACCGGTGTCGTGGAAGGTGTGGCGATCATGGCGCCCCACACGGTCACATTCACCGCGCCAAAGCCGGGTTTGTTTCTGGGCGAGGGACCGCGGCACACGGGAGAACTCATTGTTCGCGAGATCGGTTCGCCGCGCGAATTCGTATCGGAAACTGGAAAGGGTAATCTGATGTGGAGCGATCCGCGCGAATTCGTCAAGTTCGCGGTCCCTCGCAAGCCCGAGGGTCACAAGGGTGACTACGGACATGCGCTCATCGTCGCCGGATCGGTAGGAAAGAGCGGAGCGGCTGTTCTCGCTTCGTGGGCGGCACTACGCGCCGGAGCTGGGCTTGTAACCGTTGCGACGCCCGAGCCAGTCCTGCCGATAGTCGCCGCGCATACGCCCGAAGTAATGACCGAGCCGCTTGCCGCAACCAAAGCCGGAACGATTTCCGAGCGCTGTCTCGAAGGCAATTTTCTTGCGACGCTACTGGCGGGGAAGCGCGCACTTGCGATGGGGCCGGGAATTTCCACGCAGGCGGAGACTCAAACATTCGTGCGTGGCGTCCTGAAAGCGTATCGCCACGTTCCCATTGTCCTCGATGCCGACGGGTTGAACGCATTCGCCGGCCGAGCAACGGAGCTGCGGCATCCGGATGGGCTGCTCTGTGTCACGCCGCATCCCGGTGAGATGGCGCGGCTACTCGGCTGCACGGCGGATGAAGTCCAAGCGCGTCGCGTGGAGCTTGCGCGAAAAGCCGCGGCCGATTGGAATGCGTGCGTTGTGCTGAAGGGCCATCACACGGTGATCGCCGCTCCGAGCGGTGCCACGTACATCAATTCCACTGGCAATCCCGGCATGGCAACGGGAGGTACGGGGGACGTGCTAACCGGCCTGCTCGCGGGGCTAGTGGCGCAATACGCGCAGAAGGTGGACGCCACGGGCTACGCGCAGCTTGTCGCTTTCGGAGTCTATCTCCATGGTTTGGCGGGCGATATTGCATACGCTGATACCGGCCAGGCGCCGCTGATGGCCTCCGATTTGATCTTCACCATACCCCGCGCTTACAGGCAGTTCTACGCTGAGTGCGGCCGTGGCTAGGCGCGAGATCGTCACGCACTCCTCCGAAGAAACGATCCAGCGTGGCCGCGAAATCGGCGCGAGCCTGAAGCCGCCGGTATTGATTCTTCTTTCAGGCGAGCTTGGGGCGGGGAAGACCACCCTGACGAAGGGCATTGCCAGTGGCTTAGGCGCCGCCGAGGAAGGCGAAGTCACCAGCCCCACGTTCACTCTCGTGCACAAATACGGCCACGCCGCGCCTGTCTATCACGTGGACCTATACCGCATCGGCGATTTCCACGATCTCGAGACGCTCGGGCTGGAGGACGTTTTCGCGGAGAAGGCTGTCGTCATCGTGGAGTGGCCGGGCAAATTTACTCTCCGCACGGATTGGCCCGTCGTAAGAATCGACCTTGAACATACGTCGGAGGACAGCCGTCGGATCTCGATCGACGATCCTGGAGACATCCTGGAGGGAAACTTCACAGCCCCATGATGTGAAACCCGGCATCGACGTAGATCACATTGCCCGTGACGCCTCGCCCTAAATCGCTGCCTAGAAAGACGGCGGTGTCCGCAACCTCTGCGATGTCCGTGTTCCGCCGCAACGGCGCGCGTTGCGCCGAAATTTCCAGCATCTTCCCGAAGTCCTTCACGCCGCGCGCAGAGATCGTCTTGATTGCGCCGGCCGAAATCGCATTCACGCGAATCTTGTCGGGCCCGAGCTCGCTAGCCAGATATTTCACTTCCGCCTCGAGCGCCGCTTTGGCCACGCCCATCACGTTGTAGTTTGTGACCACGCGGGTCGATCCGAGATACGTGAGCGTCATGATTGCGCCGCCATCGGTCATGAGCGGCGAAAGCGCCTTGGAAATCGCGACCAGCGAATAGGCGCTCACGTCGAGGGCAAGCTGAAATCCTTCACGTGAAGTGTTGACGAACGGCTGGTTCAGGTCTTCGTGTTTCGCGGCCGCAAGGCAGTGCACGACTATATCCAGCTTGTGGCCCGCAGCCTTAAGCGACTCTGCCAATCGATCGATGTCCGCCTGTTGCTGGACTTCGCAGGGAAAGAAGCCCGTGGCGCCCAGTTCCTTGCCCAGCTCTTCGACCGTCAGTCTTGCCCGCTCATTTTGATATGTGAGCAGCAGAGTCGCGCTTTCGCGCGTAAACGCTTGAGCAATCGCATACGCGATGCTCCACTTATTCCACACCCCAAGAACGATTGCTGTCTTACCTTCGAGTAGTTTCGACATGGCTCGACATTCTACCCGGAAACCCCGGGTTGGGCGCCATCTTCTGCATGCGTTCCGAGGCTTCTAGCGGGTTTGCATCCAGCGAATGATTTCACGCAGCACGTCGTGGATGTACGGCCAGAGCAGCGCCACGATCGCGATCGCCGCGGCGAGGACCCTCGCCGGATTTCGGATCGCCTGAGGCATTCCGCCGGGCCGGTGCTTGGCGCAGAAACCGCCTGCCAGAGCGCGCTTGTCGCACCGCTGCCCGACGGGCCCGAGATACAGACACGGACCGTGATCGACGCGACCGGCCGGTTGCGGGCCAGTTCCAACCAGCGGATATGTGGATTCGCCCTCGTAGCTATCAGCATTCGCCAGCATATCGCGGGGTATCCCCTCGGGCCGTGGCAAGGTAGGCACCTCGGCGTCCTTGGGGATCAGCCACTCAGTTTGGGCCTGCGACTTTAGCATTAACGCTTACGCCTCGTTCCATTGCGCCTGGCTTTTCGCCTCGGCTACAGTGAAAGCTTGTTCACCAAAGGATCGTAGATGCCGGAAACGCGCATCGCGCCGTCGTCCGCCCATCCGGCCCGGATGAAGCTGGAGCCGTACTCTGCGGAAATTCGCCTCGCAAACCTGACGCTGGGAACCGACAATATCCATTATGACGTCTTCCTAAGCCCGCGTTTCGTTGAATTCACCCGCGAATACCTGCTGAATCTTGTCCGCCAGGCGGTCAATATCAGCCTACTCTACGGCAAGGAAAAGGACAGGGAAAGGGACCGCAAGCAATCGGGTGTGCCTGAGCACGCCGCTTTCCGCAAACTCCTCACGGAGGTGCTGCAAGAGTCGCTCACCCGCGCGAAATTTCAGCAGTCGATTGAAACCGACGTCCTGCATCGGCTCGCGCTCCTGAAGTTTATCAGTCAGGAGACCACCAACCAATTCTCGAGCATCCTGGTCGAGTGCAAGGACTGGATTCGCTCGCGAGGCGAACTTTTCGAGCACAGCGAACAAGCCCATGTGATGCGCTCGAAGATCGCCGAGGTTCAGGCCGACCGCAGGAACGTGACCCGGCAGGTGGGCGAAACGCTGTGCCGAATCTGGCGCGAAGTAGAGGAAGGTACGCTCGGGAAGACACGGCGCGCTCTCTTCGGCGACGATTTTCCGGAGACGTATGGTCAGCTGCAGAATCGATTGCTCTTTGTCGAGGGCGGCAGCGACGATCATATTTTTCTCGAGCACTACGTCCTGCTCGGCAATTTCGTCAACGACCCGGATCGCTTCGAGGTTTTTGACGCGCTGCTCCTGGACTTCGTTCGGGATTACGTGCTCTCCGGGGACAGCGCCGAGGAGCTCACGAAAGCGCGCAAAGCCCATGAGCGCCTGCTCGAACAGGCGCGCCTGCTGCGTTCCGAACTCGCGCGCGCGGAGGAAGAGCAGGAAGAAGCGGCCGGTCGAGCAAGCGATGGAGATCATTCTTTTCCGTCTCTATTCAAGCGCAAGGCCGGTTCTGCTGCCGACGCGCAAGCCGAGCTTCAGGACCTTCGGCGAAAATGCGCGTCGCTCGAGAAAAACCTCGAGGAACTTGACCCGTCGATCGTCTCCGCCAAGCAGCGCATGGAATTTCTGGCCGACGAACTCCAGAGCCGCATCGGAGACTATCTAAACGAGCCCGCCAATGCCGTACGGTTATTCGATCCCAGGGCCGCATCGACCGACGAAGCTTCCGGGGAGGCGGGATCTCCCGCTGAGACACGCGCGCACTTGCTTGAGGAATGGGTCCACCGTCTCGAAGAGCGCGACCTCCTGTTCCACGTTCTTGCCGGTTACGAGCTGCGCAAGATTGCCGGAGATTACTGCCCTCCGGTTCACCTGCAGCAATTGAAAAAAGCGGTTGTAAATCGCGAAGAAGCCAAGCGGGTCGCGCAGATATTGGAAAAATTCCCGGCCCGTAAAGTCTCGATGAAGAAGCTCGAAGAGTCTTCTCGCGCGATTCGCCGCCGCACGGCCCAAGAGACGCTGGCCGTCGGGCTGCAGTTTGCCGAAGACTTGATGCGTTTGCGGCGCGACCGCCGTAACTACCAACAAGTCGCGGCGTGGATGGAGCGCATCACGCTGGTTCACTCCGAGCGCGCCCGCGAGCTTTCGCGCGCCAACAAGAGCCTCTACGAATTCCTGCACCCGGACGAGAGCCGCCCGGCCGACGATCCCGTGATCAACCACGTGGTGATCAAGGCGGACGTTCGCGGGTCGACCGGCATTACCAAGGATTTGCTCGCCCGTGGCATGAACCCGGCATCGCATTTCAGCATGGCTCTGCACGAGCCGGTGAAGCGAATGCTCGAGCGCTACGGCGCCGCCAAGGTCTTCATCGAAGGCGACGCGATCATTCTGGCGATCTACGAAACCGAGTCAACTCGCGCCACACAACGCGCCGTGGCTCGCGCCTGCGTTCTGGCCCGCGAGATCCTGGCCGTTACGGCTGCCTACAATCTTCGCGCGAAATCAGGCAACTTGCCGCCGCTCGAGCTGGGCGTGGGCGTGGCCTTCCAGGACTCGGCGCCGTCTCTCTGGATGGATGCCGATTCTCGAATCATGATTTCGCGCGCGCTCAATCTCTCCGACCGGTTGTCCAGTTGCTCGAAGATGGCCAAGCGCCTTTTCCAGGCGAACCCATCGCCGTTTAACATTTTTCTCCTGCAATCGCTCATGGACGATACCGTGGCGGACGAAGGCGAGGAACTTCTCGTCCGCTACAATCTCAACGGTATCGAGCTGAACGAGGAGGGATTTCAAAAGCTCAGCGCGGAGATTTCTCTCGCTCCCATGGGAGGAAATTTTCCGCTGCCCTGGGGCAAGGAACGCGTGCAGCTCTACTTTGGCGAGGTTCCGCTCGGCGAATCACTCGAGCCGATTGTCGTGCGTAAGGGATTCGTCCGGCAGCTTTTGCCCGGAGGTAAAATCGGCGCGCAGGGCAACCGCGCTTACTACGAAGTCTGCACCGACGCAAAGCTACTCGATCTAGCCCGCAAGAAATACGTCGCCACGTCCCCCAGAAATTGACGCCACTTCACCCGGGCTATGCCATTCGCTCCCGCCCCCTGAGTTTAGTGTCTCCCAAGTCGAGTCACAACTCCGCCGTCACATCTTGATATAATCCCGCGCCGGTAGTCGCTCTGGATAATCGGAGGCGAAAGGGGTCCGGTGACCCTCGTGGCCTTCAAAGCCATTGATCCTGTCCTTCGCGGCCAGAATGGTGGGTTCGACTCCCACACGCTTCCGCCAACTTGCGTGGCGCCAGGAAATATCGGAAGATTCGTAGCGATGCCGCGCAGAAAGAAGTCCCGCCTGAAAGTTCCCAAGGAAGCGCGCCGGCGCGCGCGTCTCGGTGTCGGCTTGCCGCCGCCCGAGCGCACGATCCCCAACAAGCGTGAGAAGCCCTCAAAGCACAAAAAGACCTTTGGCGAATTGCTCAGCGATGCCTAACAGGTAGATACAGCAGCTAGAGCTAGTGGATGTTACGCGTCTTCCGCCCGACGTAATCCATCAGCAGATACTGCCCCAGCGTGTAGGGCGTGGTGAAGTAGGCTTTCCCGCGGCACAATTCCGTGATCTTCTGCACAAAATGAACGAGGCTGTAGTCGCTCGCCAGCATGAACGTATTGATCAGAATCCCGGCCCGCTTGCACTTGGCCACCTCTTCCAGCGTTTGCGTCACCACCAGCGGGTCGAGCCCGAACGCGTTCTTGTAGATGCGCCCGTCCTCAAGTGTCAGCGCCGAAGGCTTGCCGTCGGTGATCATGATGATCTGGCGCATGTCCTTCTTCTGCCGCGCCAGAATCCGCTGCGCCATCCGCAGTCCTTCGCGCGTGTTCGTGTAATACGGTCCGACCTGCACGCGCGCGAGCTTGCCAAGCGGAATTTCCTCGGCGCTGTCGTGAAACAGCACACAGTGCAGAGAATCGCCGGGATATTGCGTGCGAATCAGATGCGACAGCGCGAGGGCAACGCGCTTCGCGGGCGTGAAGCGATCTTCGCCGTAAAGGATCATGCTGTGGCTGCAGTCGAGCAGGAGCACTGTCGCGCACGAGCTTTGATACTCGCACTGGTGGACCATCAGGTCCGGGTAATCAAGCTCGATGGGAATTCCCGTTCCGTTGCGCTGCACGGCATTGAAGAGCGTTCCGCTGATGTCCATGTTCAGCGTGTCGCCGAATTCGTACGGCTTCGAGCTGCCGCCCGATTCCACGCCCGTCGCGAGGTCGCGCGTGTCGTGCCGCCCAAAGCTGCTCTTCCCGAGCGACGCCAGGAGATCCTTCAGCGTCTTGAATCCCAGAAAGTCGAGGGCTTTGTCCGTGATCTCAAATCGCGCCTCGACGTTCGGCTGATCCTTGCCGATCTGCCCGCCGGGAGTCTGCGAGGGAGGGGAAGTCACCTGCGCCGACTGTTGTTGCGTGATGTAGCCTTCCTGCTCCATGCGCTCGACGATCTGATCGATCATGTTCTGCAAATCCTGGTTCTGCGAGAGGTCGGGATTTTCGCGCAGCTTGTCCATGAGTTCAGGCGGGATCAGGTCGCCTTCCTGCAGCGCGCGCAAGATGGCTTGGCGGAGCTGCTCCATGTGCTGTTCGCGCGAGCGCTCCATGTCCATTTCGTAAATTCCGTACTGCGACTCGAATCCGCTCTGAAGGAAGAAATCCGAGAGCTTGTTCATCAGCTCCTGGAGATCGATGTCGTCAGCCGCTCCGGGAGCATAGCGCGAATATTTTGTATATTTCATATCGCTCGATTCGAGTGAATCAGTTGAACTGCCGCCGCGGCAGTCGGCCCGATGGCTCTCTCGGGTCGCGGGGTTCCGGCGTCGTCTTTCGCGCGTCAGCAAAGTAGCCGCGCTCTTCGCTTCGATTGATCCGTTTGTGAGCCCAGAGCCCTTCGAGAATGAATTCCGCCGCGCTCACCTGAATCGCGGCGTCGTCCTTTGAACGCACGCCCAACGCTTCAAGATGTTCGAAGAGACCCTGAATCTTCTTGAGCTGTCCGAGCAATTCGGCGCTCGATGCGTTGGCAGGTACCTTCAGCTCTCCGCCGATCTCGAACCACTGAATCACGGGCTGGAAGTTCACGTTCGCGAAGTACTTCGTGAACGTCTTGCCGACGGCCGCGCGGATCAATTCCCGCGCGATGTTTTCAGCGCCGCGCATTTCGCCTTCATACTCGAGCTCGAATTTTCCGGTCATCGACGGGATCGCCGCGTACACATCCGCCACGCGCGCGACCACCGCTGAATCGTGGCTCCGCACGGCGCGTTGCTCCGCGCTGCTCAGCACATTCTCGATCGTGCTGATGGGGAGCCGCTGGCTGACGCCCGAGCGTCGGTCCACGCGTTTATCCTCGCGCGCCTGAAACGCCACTTCCTCCACGATCTCACGCACGTACTCTGGCACCTCGACGCGCCGCTTGCCGTCGCGGTTCGTCCACGATTCCTGCGCCGTGATCGACATGCCTTCCGCGAGCGTTGCCGGATAGTGCGTGCGGATTTCGGAGCCGATGCGATCCTTGAGTGGCGTGATGATTTTCCCGCGGGCGTGTAGTCCTCCGGGTTCGCCGTGAAGACCATCAAGACATCAAGCGCCATCCGCACCGGGTATCCCTTAATCTGGATGTCGCCCTCCTGCATGATATTGAACAACCCAACCTGAATTTTCCCGGCGAGATCGGGCAGCTCGTTGATGGCAAAGATCCCCCGGTTAGCGCGAGGCAATAGGCCGTAGTGAATCGTCAGCTCGTCGGAAAGGTTCTTGCCTCCACGCGCGGCTTTGATAGGGTCGACGTCGCCGATCATGTCCGCGATGGTCACGTCCGGCGTGGCGAGCTTTTCCACGTACCGGTGATCTCTCGATAGCCACGCGATCGGCGTCGCATCGCCCTCCGCGGCGATGCGCTCGCGGCACGAGCGGCACAGCGGGCGATAGGGATTGTCGTTGATCTCGCAGCCTGCGACCACAGGGATCTGCGGATCGAGAAACGAGACCAGTCCGCGAATGATGCGCGATTTCGCCTGCCCGCGCAGGCCGAGCAGAATGAAATGATGGCGCGAGAGCAGGGCATTGACGATCTGCGGAATCACGGTGTCGTCGTATCCGTGCACCCCGGGGAAGAGGGCTTCGCCCTTCTCCATCTTTTGCAGCAGGTTTTCGCGCAGCTCCTGCCGGATGGATCGCTGCGCCATTTTTTCTTCCGACCACGGGCTGCGCCGAAGCTCGCCCAGATTCTTCGGTTGTGGACTCATCGGGTCACCGCTTCCTTGGGAAGACGCACGGGCTGATCTCCTGCGCTCGATTCCATTATAGAGGAACGTCGCGTGCCTGCATAATTTGGATTATGAATGGCTGCTGAAGGCTGCTTTGAGAGAACCAAGCAAATATCAATTCAAAGCGTGGCCGTTGCCGCCCGCGCGCTGGCGAGTGCGTTGCCGTTCGGCGAGTTGGGGCAGGATGGCGTTCATCCAACCCAACACGACATCGCGCCGCCTGCTTTCCGACCGGATTTCGAGCAGCGCCTGCCTCTTTTCGAGCTCCATCGGCAGAAGCGCCGCCATGTGATACGCGAGGCTCGCTGGCTCGTTCCGGGCCGCATCCAACCACGGCCGTCCGAAGAGAAGCGCATGGCACTTCTCGAATACGTCGATGAGCGCCACATCCGTATCCGGGGTTGGCGCGAACGGCTCGTCCGTCACGTATTCGACGGCCCCCTCGTAGTATTCGTTTTCATTGAGCAGCTCGATCAGCCGGAAAGCAGCGCGGCCCTCCGTCGCGATGTCCATTCGGCCGTCCGGGTAGTCCTGAATCTTCCGAACAATCTCGGCTGTGCAGCCCATCGTTGCGAGGGCCTTGTCGGTCGCCAGAATCATGCCGAATTCAAGGTCTTCGCTGAGGCATCGCGCGATCATCACCTTGTACCGCGGCTCGAAGATGTGCAGCGGGAGATGCATGCCCGGCAGGAGAACCACATCGAGCGGGAAGAGCGGAATTCGGTTCGGTCTCAGCACGTGCCTCAGCCCCGGCAGCGAGGGGCTACCGCAAAAGCGTCAGAGCTGCCTGCATTTCGTCCCGCGCGTGTATGTCGCCTGTTCGTTGCGCGACGACGATGCCATCTGAAAGCAATTTGCGCGCCTCGTCGAGCCGCCCGAGGCGTCCCAGCAGTTGCCCGAATTGGAAGTAACCCGCGACGTACTCGGGATTGGATTCGAGGAGCTTGTGGAAGTGTCCGGTGGCGGCGGAATCGTCCCCGAGCTTCACGCACTCAAGCGCCAGCCCATAGCGCGCGAAAGCGTCAGTTGGTTTGTCTGCCACGAATTGTTCGAGCACTTCGCGGCGCGATCTCTGCGTCTGGGCCATAGGGCGTCCTCGCATTATAGTTAGTGCCACCGCCCGCGCCAAGCTCAACGCGCGCCGTCATCGGTCGTAATGATTTTGCTAGCGCCGCTGGAGGGAATCCCGGATGGCGTCTGCCGTCTCAAATGCCCGCTCGACGCACTTCCCAATCGACGGCCCTTCGATGTAATTCCCGGCGAAGTAGAGCCCTGGAGTCGCGCGCTCGCACTCGCGTATCGCGCGCACGACGTGGCCGTGCCCAAGGTTATATTGCGGTAGCGCCTTCGGATGCCTCCAAACGCTCAACGCCACCGGTTGCCCCGTGATTCCCAGAATCTTCGCGTGATCCGCCTCGACAATCGCGGCGATTTCCTCCTCGGGCCGGTCCGCCATCTCGGGATCGGTCGCGCCGCCGGCAAAGCTCGTGATCGTGAACTGCCCGCTCGGAGCGCGTCCCGGGAAGAGCGACGAATTCCAGACGATGCCCAGCGTGCGATGCTTCTCGCTTCTCGGAATGAGCACTCCGAAGCCGTTCAGCGCGTCTCTGGCTTGCTGGCCATAATACCCGCTGGCGACCACGGCGACCCCTGCGTAGGCGATGCCCGAAAGCGCATGGGCAGGTGCCGCTGGAATCCCGGTTACGAGCCGCCCAGCGACGTAAGCGGGAGTGGCGATCACGACTTGGTCGGCAACGATCGTTTCCTCGCGTCCTTCCTGCACTAGATGGATCTGGTAGCTTGCTCCCGCACCCGCCTCCGCTCGCGCCAGCGAGCCCACGTGCGCTCCCGCGCGGGCGTTTCCTCCGAGCCTCGCGGCCATCGCTCGCGTCAACGTGCTCAGTCCGCGCCGGAACGAGCATAGCGGTGGCGGCCCTTTGCTCGCGGTTTCGGTGGCTGCGCTCTTGGACGGCCGCGACTTCATCGCCCCGCGCAGTACGCTCCCGTATTCGCGCTCCCACTCTTCGAGCGAAGGGAACGCCGCGCGCAAGCTCAGCTTCTCGGGATCGCCGGCGTACACGCCGGATACGAAGGGCGCCACAAGGTACTCCAGAATCTCGTGTCCGAATTTCCGTCGCACGAAATCCGCAATCGACTCGTCTTCGCTCGGTGGCTTCGTCCGCCGGAAAGGCTCCGAGATGATCTTCCACTTTGTGCCCGCGCCCAGCAGGGAAGTGGTGAGGATCGCCTGCGGCGTCATCCCGATTTCCCGGAGCCGCCCGTGCCGCAGCACGTATCGCGGCAAGCGCGGATCGGCCTTGCGAAGCTCGCCTTCGATTCCGAGTTCCCGGATCAGCTCGAGTAGCGTCGGGGTGCCCAGAAAACTCTGCGGCCCAGACTCAAAAAGGAACCCATCTTTCTCGACGGTGCCGATCAACCCGCCCGCATGGTTGTCCGATTCGAGCAGCGTCACCGGCACGCCGATCTGTTGCAGCCGGACGGCGCAAGCGAGACCCGAAATCCCCCCGCCGATTACCACGACTTGTTCGGCGCCAGTCATGTGGTTGGATTCTCTAGAGAGTCTTCGAAAAGAGCGGCTTCTTATCCATGGTCTGTTCGCCGAGGTACCGGTCGAAGACCATCGCCACGTTGCGGATAAAAATGCGTCCGAGCGGTGTCACGCGAATTTCGCCTGGCTCGAGCGTCACCAGCCCGTCAGCGGCCTTCTCCGCAAGTTGCTGAATCTCGCCCGCGAAGTACTCGTCGAACGAAATCGAAAACTCGCGCTCGACTTCGCGCTTCGGAATCACCGTGTGGCACAGCAGCCGCCCGATCACCGCGCGCCGGATCACATCGTCATTCGACAGGCGATAGCCGCGCATCGTCGCAAGCCCACGCTCGGCTACCGTCGTCTGATACGCTGGCACCTCGCGGCGATTCTGCGCGTACGCCTCGCCAATCGAGCTGATCGCGCTCACGCCCATGCCATAAAGGTCGGCTCCCGCCTTGGTCGTATAGCCCTGAAAATTGCGGTGCAGCGTGCGATTTTGCTGCGCCGTCGCGAGCTCGTCGCCGGGCCGCGCAAAGTGGTCCATTCCGATGTAGATGTATCCGGCTCCGAGGAATCGCCCGAGCCCCATACGGAAGATGCGGAATTTTTCCGCGCCTTCCGGCAAATGCTTCGCAAACGCGCCCTGCTGCTTTCTGAGCCATGGTACGTGCGCGTAGCTGAACATTGCGACGCGGTCGGGCGCGAGGGTCAGCACTTGGTCGATCGTGGCCTGAAAACTTTCCGCCGCCTGATACGGCAAGCCGTAGATCAAGTCCACGTTGAGACTCTCAAACCCTAGCTCGCGCGACGCCACGATCAGATCGCGCGTCATTTCGTACGGCTGAATCCGGTGGATCGTCTCCTGCACCTTCGGCTGAAAATCCTGGATGCCCATGCTTAGCCGGTTGAACCCTAACCGCCGAAGTGTTTCAAGATGCGTCTGGTTCGTCACGCGGGGATCGATTTCGATCCCGATCTCCGCGTCCGCCGCGAACGAAAACCTCTCGCGCGCGTAGCCGAAAAGATCATCCATCTGTGCGGGAGAGAGGTATGTCGGCGTGCCTCCGCCCCAGTGAAATTGAATCACCGGCCGCTTCTTCGAGACCATGCCGGCCACATGATCGATCTCGCGCTTCAGCGCGGCGAGATACGGAATCGCGACGCTCTTATCTTTTTGGATGGACACATTGCAGGCGCAAAACAGGCACAGGCTTTCGCAGAAGGGAAGGTGCATGTAGAGCGACACCGGCGTGCTGCGCTCGTCCGCCTGCGCATAGTAGCTCTCTAGGTCGGCCGGCCCAAAATCATCCTTCCAAACCGGCGCGGTTGGATAGCTTGTGTAGCGCGGTCCGGGCTTGTTGTACTTTTCGAGCAGCGCCTCGGAGATTGAGCCGATCTCGAGCCCGTTGCTCTGTTTTGTCTTCGTTTCGCTCATTGACGTGCTGAAACCATTGCCGTCTGTCCAGCTTCGACAAACGCCCTCGCATTGTCCACGGGCGTCGTCGGCAAAATTCCATGTCCGAGGTTCAGGATGTGCCCGACTCCGCCGGTTTTTTCGATCGCTTCGCGAGCGGCGCGGCGAACTCCGTCCGCATTGCCGAGCAGCACATTTGGATCGACGTTTCCTTGCAGCGCCACCCGGCTCCCGAGCTTCTTTCGCGCCTCGGCCAGGTCTGTGTTCCAGTCCACGCTCAGCACGTCCGCTCCCGATTTCGCGAGGTTCTCGAGATGCCGTGCCGAGCCTTTTGCGAACAAAATCTTCGCCGTGTCGCCTTCGCCGAGCGCCTCAAAGATCATCTGTGTCGCCGGAAGCTCGAACTCGGCGTACTCACCGGCGGTGAGCTCGCTGGCCCACGTGTCGAACAGTTGTATGGCCGCCGCGCCCGCGGCGATCTGGGATTTCAGGTACGGCGCGGTCGCCCGCGCAATCCGCTCCAGCAGTTCGCGCACCAGTTGGGGTTCCTCCCGCAGCATCTTCTTCGCGCGAGAAATGTCCCCGCGCGTCTGTCCCTCGATCATATAGCAGGCGAGAGTCCACGGCGCCGCTGCAAACCCGATCACAGGCACTTCCGGGCCCACCTCTTTGCAGATCGCCCGGATCGCGTCCCCGACAAACCGCGTCTCCTGCGAGGGATCGAACTCGCGCAGCCGCCGCACCGACGCTGCGTCCCGCACGGGATTTGACAGCATCGGCCCGGAGTCCGGCACATCCAGCGGCAGCCCCATCGCCTCGGCCACGATCAAGATATCCGAAAAGACGATGATTGCATCGACGCCCAACACGCGAAATGGCTGGATCGACACCTCCGCCGCCAGCTCAGGCGTCTTGCAGATCTCCAGAAACGAGTGATGCGCACGCACGGCCTGATACTCCGGCAAATAGCGCCCCGCTTGCCGCATGATCCAGACCGGGACGCGCTCGGTCGGCTCGAACCTGCATGCGCGCAGGAAAAGCTCTTTCTTGTTTTCGTGGTTTCGCGGCATCTGCTCGGCGTTTCCTCAACATGATAGCAGAAGCCCGCTGCGGCCTGCACCACCGCGAGTCTCGGGGGCGGCCTGCGTGGTTGATCCCGCGGCTCCAGTCCGGATGCAGCATCTTCTTGCAAATTAGCAAGAAAGTAATACGATCTCTCGCAAGCACCCAGCTCTCGGGCCATCGGGAGGCGACATGGCGAAGAACATCGTGATTTGCTGCGACGGGACCGGAAACGAGTTCGGCGATCACAACTCGAATGTCGTAAAGCTTTACGCCACTCTGATCATCGACGGCAAACAACAAGTCGGGTACTACCATCCGGGCGTCGGCACCATGGGAGCGCCGACCGCGCACAACAAGGTCAGCAAGGCGTGGTCGGTGGTCATGGGGCTGGCGTTCGGAGCTGGCCTGCTCGCGAATGTCGGCGACGCCTACCGCTACCTGATGAATGTCTATGAAGACGGCGACTACGTCTTTCTCTTCGGTTTCAGCCGCGGTGCCTACACTGCGCGAGCGCTCGCAGGCGTACTGCACATGTTCGGACTGCTGTCGCCCGGCAACGAGGGCTTGATTCCTTACGTCATTCGGCTTTTCGCGAAGAGGAGTCGCAAGGCAGCCGGAATGACGCACACGTTTGAGGTCGCATCAGAATTTAAGGCGACATTCTGCCGCCACTGTCCGCTGCACTTTGTGGGTGTGTGGGACACGGTGAGCTCCGTCGGATGGGTTTGGGATCCCGTAAAATTGCCGTACACCGCGCAGAACCCCGATATGGTCAATGGCCGCCACGCCGTTTCCATCGATGAGCGCCGCTGCTATTTCCGCAACAATTTGTGGGGTCCGGCTGGGGCGAATCAGACCATCAAGCAAGTCTGGTTCGCGGGTGTGCATTCCGATGTCGGAGGCTCGTATGCATACTCTGAGTGCGGCCTGTCCCAGATTGCTCTGGAGTGGATGCTGTGTGAAGCCCGGTCCTTCGGGCTGCTGGTCGATGCGGGCAAAGCTCAGGAGGCCCTCGGCCGGATTCCGCCTCCGCCGCCGGTCGCGCCCGATCCGGCCGCCAAAACGCACAACTCTCTTACATTCGCTTGGTGGCTCCTCGAATTTCTCCCTCACTCCTACTATGACTCCGTTGCCAAGAAGGCGAAGTGGCGAATTCCGCTCGGCGCCCCACGCGTGATCCCGGAAGGATCGGCGTTGCATGAAACGGTCCGCGAGAAGCTCCGCGACGACTCCACGTATAAGCCGCCCAATTTGCCTGCCCAATCGAATACGGAACCCAGAAATCCCTGCGCATTCCCGTAGCGCCGAATTCGCTACTCTGACGGTGGCGCGCCCGCACGTGGTCCGATTTGGCGGTATAATTTTGGGTTTGGGGGGCTGTCGCATTTCATGCTGAATCACATGGGCTATTTCAGCCTCGCACTCTACGCGGCCAGCTTTGGCTGCTACGCGAGGATTCTGTACGCCCCGAATGTCTGGCTCGGGCGCGTCGCTACTCTGCTTCTGGCGGGCGGCATCCTGTTCCAGTATTACGCGCTTCTTGAGCGTTCTCACGGGATGCACACCGTCCCGTACGACGACCTCTACGGCTCGATGTCTCTTTTCGCCTGGCTCCTTGGTGTTACCTATCTTGGCCTCGAACTGTTTCATCGGCAGCGATCGGTGGGGGCGTTCGTCACGCTGCTCTTGGTTGTCTGGATCGCCGCTCTCGGCATCCTTGCGCCGCATGAGATTCCGGCCCCACCCCCCGCGCGCGGACCGCTATTCGCCTTCCACATCACTTTGAACATATGGGCCTATGCGGCGTTTGCGCTGTCGTTCGTGTTAAGTATCGTCTATCTTGTGCAGGACCGCGTCCTGCGTTCGCACCGTCCCGGCACTGCGTTCTGGCGTTTTCCAGCGCTCGACGTGCTCGACCGGATGTCGCGCAGCAGCGTCTATGTCGGGCTCTGCGCCATCGCGGTCGGCGTTACGAGCGGGCTCGTCTGGGCACACCGGCTCACCGGCGCCTATTCCTGGAGTGATCCGAAGGTGATCGTCACGCTTGTCATCATTGCAGCTTACGTCGCGTATTTGCGGCTTTCGCGCAGCGCGAGTTGGCGAGGCGCACGCGCCGCGACTCTTTGCGCCGTAAACTTCGCGATTGTCCTGTTCAGTTACACGGTCGTGAATCTCTATCTCACGAAATTCCACCGCTTCTTCTGATGGCCACAACCTCTAACTCGAAGGTTCCCCCGGCCGGCCGCGCTCCAGGTGGCATTCGCGTGGCGCTCATCGGATGCAGTCATCGGACGGCTCCGGTCGAGCTTCGCGAGCGCGTCGCCTTCACGGCCGAACAGGCGCTCGACGCCGCGACGGAACTCCGCAGCAGAGGCATCCTCGAGGAAGTCGTCGTGCTCTCCACCTGCAATCGCAGCGAACTCTATGGTGTTCCCGGCGACCCAAGCTCTGCCGTCACGGAGGCGATGGAGGATTTCCTCACGTCCTATCACCGCATCTCGCGCTCGGAACTTGAGGGCCGCACCTATCGCTGGCTCGGCCCCGATGCCGTTCGCCATCTCTTCCGTGTCACTTCGGGCCTCGACTCGATGCTGCTCGGCGAAGCCGAAATTCTGGGTCAGGTTCGCACCGCGTACGGTCAGGCGCTCGACCACGGCGCGACCGGCCCCGTGCTCAATCGCGCTTTTCAGGGCGCGCTCGAAGTAGGGAAGCGCATCCGCTCGGAGACCGAAGTCGCCGCGAGGCCTATGTCCGTCGCGTTTGCCGGTGTCAAGCTGGCGGAGCGCGTCTTCGGCAATCTCAAGGGGCATTCCGCACTCATCGTGGGCGCGGGAACCGTCGCCGAGCAGGTCGTCGAACACCTCCGGAATCGCGGCATTGGCAATCTGCGCGTGGTGAACCGCTCTCATGAACGCGCCGCCGAGCTTGCCGCGCGCATGGGCGGCGAGGCGCTCGCCTGGGAATCGCTCGAAAAAGTGCTCGGCACTCCGGACATTATCGTCACTTCTGTAGGCGCCACGGAACCAGTCCTCACGCGCCCGATGCTGGAGCGCGCCCTCGCCGCGCGCGGCGGCCGCCCTGTGTTTGTCGTAGACCTTGGCGTGCCGCGCAACGTCGCTGCTGAAGCTGCCGGGCTCTACAATCTCTATCTTTACAATATCGATGACCTCGGCGAGATCGTCGAGCAGAATAAGCGCGCGCGCGAGGCCGAAATCCCGCGCGCCGAAGCTATCATCTCCGAGCACGTCGCGAAATTCGAATCCTGGCGCGCCGCGCTCGAAGCTGGCTCGATCGTCGATGAACTCCGCGGACGCTTTCACAAGCACCGGGAAATCCTACTCCGCGAACGCCTCGCCGATATGAAGGACATTTCGCCCGAAGAGCGTCAGCGTCTCGCCAAAATCACCGAGGAACTGATCGACCGCGTTCTCGAGCAGCCCACCGAGCGTCTCCGCAATCCGCGCGGCATGCGCGGCCGGCTCGGAGCGGTCGACGCCCTGCGGCATCTGTTTGGTCTGGACAAGGACGCCGAAAAGGAACCCGACATCGAGGGCCGGGAGTGAAACCGCTGCGCATCGGGACGCGCGGCAGCCAGCTCGCCCTCTGGCAGGCGAACCACATCGCCGAACTTCTCACCAAGCTTCACGGAGTCGAAACGCAGCTCATCCGCATCCGCACGGCTGGCGACCATCTTCAGTCCGCGCCCGTCGCGCAGATCAACGCTGCTATGAGCGCGGGTACGGGGAATAAGGGCATCTTCATCAAAGAGCTCGAAGAGGCGCTCCTCGCCGAAACCGTCGATCTCGCGGTCCATAGCATGAAGGATGTTCCAACGGAGACGCCTCGCGGCCTGGCATTTTCCGCGATCACGCGCCGCGAGGACGCTCGCGACTGCCTGATCTCGCGCACTGGCCGCACGTTGAGCAGTCTTCCCGCCGGAGCCCGCGTCGGCACGAGCAGCCTCCGCCGCCAGGCGCAGATTCGCCACCATCGCCTCGATCTCGATGTCATCGACCTGCGCGGTAATGTCGATACGCGCCTGAAGAAACTCGATGCGGGCGATTTCGATGCGATCGTACTTGCGATGGCGGGCGTAAACCGCCTCGGCGCCGCCAATCGCATTACGCAGGTGTTCAAATCCGACGTGATGCTTCCGGCGGTCGGCCAAGGCGCGCTCGGCATCGAGACGCGTGCGGCCGACGACGAGACCTCGCGGCTTGTCTTTGCACTCGACGACGCGGACACCCGCGCGTGTATTACCGCGGAGCGCGCGCTCCTGCACGAGCTGCAAGGCGGCTGCCAGGTTCCCCTCGGCGCGTGGGCGCGTCTGGTCAACGGCGAATTGCACATGGAAGCCGCCGTATTCTCATCTGACGGCAGGGAATCCATCCGCCGCGACCTGCGTGGCTCGCTGGACGATCCCTCCGGGGCAGGGAATCGCCTAGGCCGAATTCTGATCGGGGCTGGCGCCGACCGAATCCTCCGCCTCGCCGGACGAACCGTTGGACAATCCTGAAAAGCCGTTGAGCCGCAAGCGCATCGTCGTCACGCGCGCGCCCGATCAATCGCGCGAACTCATCCGCGTACTCGAATCGCTCGGTGCTGAGGTCCTGCTGCTCCCAACCGTTTCCTTCGCGCCTCCCGAAGACTGGCAAAAACTCGATGACCAGTTGCGCCAGCTCGATTTGTTCGACGCGATTCTTTTTCTCAGCAGGAACGCCGTGCGATATATTTGTGATCGTTGCGCTCAACTGGGCATAAAGTGTGAAATGTTACAGTCGCACAGTCGCCTGATCGGCGCCGTGGGCCCCGCGACGGCTGAATTGCTCGCGGCAAAAGGTTTGCACGTGGATTACGTGACAAAGAGCGGGACAGGTGAGGCGCTCGCCCGCGAGCTTAGCCAACGGCTCGCAGGCAAACGCGTACTGCTGCCTCGCAGCGACCGCGGAGACGACCGCGTGCCAGGCGCTCTGCGTAGAGCCGGAGCGAACGTCACCGAAGTGATCGCCTATCGCACAACCGTTCCCGATTCGCTCGATCCAGGTGTGCTCGCTCGCATCCGCCGCGCCGATGTGGACGCAATCCTGTTCGCGAGCCCGTCCGCGTTTCACAATCTTGCGTCGTCGATCGCCGCATCCGATCTCGCCGCGCTTTGTTCTCGCATTCAGTTCACGGCCATCGGCCCCACGACCGCTCGCGCGTTGCGTGACGCCGGTGTGCGCGTCGAAATCGAGGCCGACGATGCCTCCGCCTCCGGTCTCGCGGAATCGCTCGCGAGGTATTATCAACGCCGCTCGCCGGCAGCGAGGCGCTCATGACGTTCCCGCTTCATCGCCCGCGCCGCCTCCGCCGCAGCGAAGCCTTGCGTGAACTCGTTCGCGAAACGCGCCTCTCGACCAGCGGCCTGATCTATCCGATGTTTGCGTGCCCCGGCAATAAAGTCCGTACCGAAGTCAGCTCCATGCCCGGCATCTACCAGCAGTCGCCCGACCAAATCGTCGAAGAGTGCCGCGAGGTCGCCGACCTCGGCATTCCCGCCGTGCTGCTCTTCGGCTTGCCCGAGCACAAGGACGAGACCGGCTCGGAAGCGTGGTCGCCGCGCGGCGCTGTGCAGCTTTCGATTGAGGCGATCCGCAAAGCCAAGCTCAATCTCCTCGTCATCACCGACGTTTGCCTGTGCGAATACACCAGCCACGGCCACTGCGGCGTCGTGAAAGATGGCGAAGTGCTCAACGATCCGAGCCTCGCGCTTCTGGCCGACGCGGCTCTCTCGCATGTTCGCGCGGGCGCGGACATCGTCGCGCCCTCCGATATGATGGACGGCCGCGTCGCCGCCATCCGCGCCAAGCTCGACGACAACAAGTTCACCGACATCGCCATCCTCGCCTACGCCGCCAAGTATTGCTCCGCTTTCTACGGCCCGTTTCGCGAAGCGGCGCAATCCGCGCCCCAGTTCGGCGACCGCCGCAGCTATCAGATGGATCCCGCGAACGCCCGCGAAGCTCTCCGCGAAGTCGCGCTCGATCTTGAAGAGGGCGCGGACATTATCATTGTCAAGCCCGCGCTTCCGTATCTCGACGTGATCCAGCGCGTCCGTGAGCGGTTCGACGTGCCCGTCGCCGCCTACAACGTCAGCGCCGAATACTCGATGGTCAAGGCCGCCGCGCTCAAAGGCTGGATCGACGAGCAGCGCATCGTTCTCGAAATTCTCACCGGCATCCAGCGCGCGGGCGCTTCCATCATCCTCACCTATCACGCCAAGGACGTCGCCCGCTGGCTGAAGAAGTGCTGAATTTGAGTGTCGCGCATCTGGTTGCAACGCCCTCTCTCGTAATATGATCCCATCGTGAGCAATTCCTCCGACCTCTTCGCGCGCGCCCAGAAAATTCTCGTTGGTGGTGTGAACAGCCCAGTCCGCGCCTTCCGCGCGGTCGGAGGCACCCCACTCATCATCGACCGTGCCTCCGGTTCGCGGCTGTGGGACGTCGACGGCCGCGAATACATCGACTACGTTTGCTCCTGGGGCGCCTTGATTCTTGGCCACGCGCATCCCGACATCGTCGCGGCCATTGCCGACCAAGCTCGCCGCGGCACCAGCTATGGCATGACCTCTCCGCTTGAAATCGAGCTTGGCGATCGCATCACCCACGCGATCCCCTCGGTCGAGCGCATTCGTTTCGTAAGTTCCGGCACTGAGGCGACGATGTCCGCCGTCCGCGCCGCGCGCGCCTTCTCCAAGCGCGACCTCATCCTCAAATTCGAGGGTGGCTACCATGGCCACGCCGATAGCTTCCTCTCCGAAGCCGGCTCCGGCTTCGCAACGCTCGGCATTTCATCGAGCCCCGGTGTTCCCGAAGCGCTCGCCCGCCTCACGCTCAACGCTCCTTACAATGACGCCGCCGCCGTCGAGCGCGTCTTCGCGCAGCACGCCGGTAAGATCGCCGCAATCATTGTCGAGCCTATTGCCGCCAACATGGGCGTTGTTCCGCCCGTGCCAGGGTTCCTCGAAGCCCTCCGCGCGATCAGCCAGCGCGACGGTGCGCTACTCATCTTCGACGAAGTCATCACCGGCTTCCGCGTCGCCTACGGCGGCGCTCAAAGCGCCTTCGATATCCATCCGGACATCACCGTCCTCGGCAAAATCATCGGCGGGGGCCTGCCGGTCGCAGCCTACGGTGGCCGCCGCGAAATAATGGATCAGATCGCCCCGCTCGGCCCGGTCTATCAGGCCGGGACGCTTTCCGGCAATCCACTGGCGATGCGCGCTGGGATAGCGACCCTGCTCCTGTTGGCCGCACCCGCTTTCTACAAGTCGCTCCGCGACAAAGCTCGCCGCCTCACCGAAGGCTTGCGCTCCGCGCTCCAAGAGAGCGGTGTACCGGGAGAGGTGAACGCTGCCGGCTCGCTCCTAACGCTCTTCTTCTCCGGCGAGCCGGTGCGCGATTACACCGGAGCTAAAAAGTCAAACACCGCTCGCTTTGCACGCTTCTTCACCGAAATGTTGAGCCGAGGCATTCTCCTGCCGCCGTCTCAGTTTGAGGCGCTATTCGTCTCCGCCGCCCATACTGACGACGACATCGATCGCACTCTGTCCGCCGCTCGCGACAGCCTGAAGTCGCTGTCTGTCGCAAGCTGACCCGCAGCCGAAGCGTTCAGGGCAGGGAAGGCCGAGCTTGTTAACCGGGCGTTCGCCCATCCATCGCCGCAGGCACTCTATGCCCCCAGAGTTGCCAAGGCGAGGCCGTGGGCACTATGTGGAAAACGACTTCCACGGAAGTAGTACTCGGTGGTCGAAATCCAGTTCCAATGAGGTTCCAGGCCCCACTATGCATTGAAACTAAACCATTTAGCTGCACTCCCGCATATGGTACTACCCTTGCTTTTCTGAGGCTCGTGCGGCACTTCAGGATTCAGAGGAGTCTTGGGACACATGGTTCTTGCCATCGCAGCTTTATTGCTGCATTTAACACCTTCAGTTCAGCCACTTCCGGATGTCACGGTGATCCCAGTCGCAAGCGTCGCATCGGCTGACAAATCCGCGGACAAATCGGCCGACAAATCACTGGATCAGCCAGCGTCGCGACCGTCCGTCGCCAAGCTGACCACCGCATCGCTCGAATCATCGACCCAGAACTCGCAATCGCTCTCGACGATCCGCGTCCCGGATGTCCAGCCCGCAAAGTCTCCCAGTCCGATTCTGGTCGAGCGGTATCCTTCCCGAAAGACCTGGCTGTTGCTCGCCATCGCCGAACACAGCGCGGCCACCTTCGACGCCTATTCCACGCGCCAAGCAGTCTCGAATGGCGCCACCGAAGCGGACCCAGTGCTTCGCCCGTTCGCTCATTCTCCCGGCATCTATGCTGCGATCCAGGTTGCTCCGATCGCCCTGGATTTTGCGGCCCGGCGCATGCAGCGCAGCCAGAACAACATCTTCCGCCGCACCTGGTGGCTGCCCCAGTCCGCCGGCACGGCGCTGTTTCTTTTCTCAGGAGTCCACAATCTCAACGTCGCGGGACAGCACTAGCCCCGCGGCAGTCGTCCAGCCGTAATCGGATTCGTTGGTTCGATCCGAGGCATTTGTTTTCTCCCTGGCGGGAGTATTGCAACAAGACACCCGGGACTCTCCTCCCGGGTGTTTTTTTGAGGCGTCCTTGCCCGACGGCTCTTCCAATCCCAGCGCTAACGCGCCACAAGTAACCGCCGGGTACAGTTCCTGAATCCGAAGACCAACGGGGACTTCTGGCTCAATACTTCCAATATCAACGATCCTGCGCCCGAGACCTTCGGCAACATGCCGCACTCGCACTGCTGCGGACCACGGATCAGCAACACCGATCTAGCGATTGAAAAACAAACTCCCGTCAGTGAGCGACTCTCGGCAGAGTTCCGCGCCGAGTTTTACAACGCGTGGAATCACACCTAGTTCGCAAACCCGGACGGGACTTTCAGCGATTATACCTTCGGACAAATTCTAAAGACGCGCGAAAATCCTCGCGTAATCCAACTCGCTCTTAAGTTGTTGTTATAGGCGACGTCGGCAACATCTATATTGTGCAGGGAACCCAAGCGAGACAGGATTGCTAGGTGCCGGACAGTACGCTCGCCTGAGTGCCAAAACCAGCAGCGCGCCCCATCCTAGGCCTCCCGAGACCCGAGACCAGAAGCACACAGAGGTTCGAAACTGCCCCAGATCAAGACTCGCCCTCGTTTGGCGCACTCCCAACGACTCCGATAATCCCCAACTCGAGAATCTCGACCACAGCCCACACCCAAAACCTCAGCCTAAACCACGTGTGACCAAGGTGCCCGCGCGGCTCCATCAGGACCGCACCAAATGCGAGCACAACAAATCACTGGCTCGAATACGCAGCCCAATCCCCAAAACTGAAGCAGTCCGGTCGCGTCGCCGACCTCTCAAACGTCATGAGAACATAATATTCATTAGCAGAAGCTACAGTTGGTTTGTACGCTGCCGGATGCGGTTTGTCAAGAATTCGTTCCGATTGGGAGAGCCTACTCACATCGTATCCCCTCTTATGAAATGGGGCTGCGCCAGCCCGAGGCGGTGGGAAGAGGTTGCCGCGGGGCTGGCTACCCCCTTCCGCCGGGAGGCGCGCGGGGAGAGTCCGCGCGGGCGACCGCGCTTCGACTTTTCGAGCTCAGGCGTAAGATGGACTGCTTTGCGGATGCGTGCACCCTGCGTGAATTCGTAGGGGCACAGCATGATGTTCCCGGCGCAAATGCTTGGCTGGGCGACGCCCTCATCCATTTCGTATGACCAAGGCCTTCGCTTAGGCCTGGGCGGTTGGGAGCGCGGCAGTCATCCTGCGGCGCCGAAGTCCATCCCGCGCTCGCAGCCAAAATCCGCGCGTTGGACGCACTCGTTCCTTGCGGTTCGTATCTACCACAGTGCCCATTATTCGCAAGTGGCCCGCTCGCTGCCAAGGCATCTCGACGCTATCCCGCACCGCTGCCCCGTGCTCAGGGTTTTGGTTTACATCGGATGCAATACAACGCTCGCGAGGTTCGGAGTGGCGTCGTGTACCGGGAATTGCCGGCAGTGCCGCTTCCAGCGCCGCACTCGCTCTTTTGCCGCGCCCAGCAGAACTTGGCACGCTACGGCGTTCCCGTCGCGATCTGGTGTGGCATATCGACGGCCCCGCGGACACCAAAACCGCCGGCAGGATGTCCTTCGGCTCCGCTTAGGACAGGCCAGCGCCACGACGGAAAGACACGTTGTAGAGTGCGGATCGTCGCCCTAGCGTTGCCAAATTGTCAGCCGTAGGGGCGGTCCTGACAGGATCGGAACGCAAGACACGCGTTTGAAACCCGCCTCTAGAACGATGCCTAACGCGCGGCAGGTGGTTTGTGACTCAGAATCGCGGTGGCCTGATCGAGATAGTCCTGCGCGGTCAGCTGCTTCTTGTGGACGAGGTGGATCAGCGTCGCGATTCCCTTCTGCGCTTCGGGTTCGAGCAGGTTGAATGCTTCGATGGCTGCGGCGATTTCTTGTGGAGTCATGTTAGAAGCCACGCGCGCTAGCGACGCCGAGCCGATGCGCGAGCGCATCGAGATCCTGGTGCGACGGCTGCTCCGCCGCCACTTGCGGCAGCGTCTGCTGCTGGCCGCCAAACGCCGCGAGCGCCGCGTTGACGCCGAGGATGATCGCGGTCACCCAGAGCTGGGCCTTCTTCTGCGCGTCGGAGCTCAATACGCGCAACTGCGCCAGCTCGGCCGGGCTTGCGACGCCGGCCGCGAGGGCGTTGAAGCACGCGAGGAATGCGGACTTCTTCCCTCCCGCGGCGCCCGCTCCCGCGATGCAGGTTTGCAACTGCCCGTTCAGCGTCGTGCCGAGATTCACCCACTGCTGGAGCACCGCCGCGTCCGCCGTCGCGAGCGCGGGAATTTCCGCCTTCGCAATCTGCAAAATTCCGTTGATGACGTTTTCGAAGTTTTGCGCCGTCGTGAGCGCATTACATCCACTAGAGCTCAGAGTCATAGCCATCAGAACCGCTACCGCCAAAATGCTTCGCACTGCTTTCATTGTTTTTCTCCTTTTTCTACTAATGCTGTGAGAGATCAAAATCGGCGCCTCAGGGGTTGAAACCCTTGATGAAATCGAGCGCCTTACGGCGGGGTCCACGGTATGGCCGACGCCGAAGAGCGGTTCATCGCCCCAAAAACGAGCGATGGAAAAGCGTACTTCGACTGCGCGTCCCGACCCGAAGATCAAGAACCGTGATCTTCGGGAGGGAATAGAACCTCGGGACGCTCCGCTCAGAATGACGATGCTGAATCAGCGGCGGGCGGGATTTGCGCGGCGTCCCACACGGCGCGCAGGGCGCCGTCCTTGAAGAGCTGGCGCGTGGCGTCGTCGGGATTGGCCGGCAACTTTCCGGTGAGTTGAAAATGCGGATAGTCCTTGAAGGTTTTCCACGCGCTGCCGCTCACGAGGCCGAGCGACTCGCCCGCCGCGACCATCTGTTGCCACGCGGGATGATTCACGTCCCAATCGGGCTGGCCCGGCTCGATCTCTTCCGGCACGAGATCGACCGCAAGCCCGAAGTTGTGCCAGGAATGGCCGCCGGGGCAATTCGTGACAATTCTCCCCAAGCTCGACTGATCTCCCAGGCTCCCCTCACCGGGGATCTGGGAGCCCTTATTTCCGGGGACTTGGGCGGCCCCTGGACCGGGCGCCGTTCTTCCCTGCTGATATAGCGCGTCCTGCTGCGCCCATGTCCTCAGCCCCAGCACCACCTGAAAATTCAACGAGGGAACTAGCGCGTCCAGCGCGCGGATCTTGGCCGCGAGCGACGGATGAACTTCCGCGAGGTGTGCGTTCGACGTTTCGCTTAGCATCTGATCCCCCAGGCTCGACTGATCTCCCGAGCGCCTCTTACCGAGGCCTCGGGAGCCCTATCCTGCGTCGACCTGGGCGGCGCCATTCCGCAGCGGCACGCTGCAATTTAGGCAGCAGTGCGCTGCTCATTTATCTGCGCCCCGCATCCGATTGCCACGTGCCGTGACTCGCGTTGCCGCGCGGAAAGCTCGCCATTCGGTCGAGGATGTCGTTCACGCGCTTCATCTGCTCTTTCGACTCGCGCGCCATCTCGGTGAGCGCCGTCACGTTCACGGTGAGCAGTTGGATCGCCTTGTCGCGGCCGTCGGACTCGCCCTCGTGCCTCGTGAACCTTTTGAGCAGGTCCTTGAGCGCCTGGCGATGCATGCCCCATCCGACCGCGAGGCCGCCGAAGCCCGATGCCATGCCGATCAGCGTTGCGAGCGTGAACGAGACGTTCGTCAAATTTGCCGGCGCATCGATCATTTAGCTGACTCCGGCGACTGATCCCCCAGGCTCGACTTACCGTCGACACTGGGGGCCCCGTTTACGCCGCCCGGCGCGGAATTTGCGCTTTCTTGCTTGACGCCGAATAGCACCGCGATCCAGCTCACCTGGGGAAACGTCGTCGCGAGCAGGCGCGGCAGATTCGTGATCGAGTGCGCCACGTTGAATGCCCAGCGATACCACCAGGTCGACGTCGGGCCGGCGCCGTTGGGCGTCGGCATTCCGGCCGCGATCTGCACCGCGAGCCAGCATGCGCCCACGATCTCGATCTCATGCTTGTGCGCCACGATCCACGCCCACATGTGCTCCTCCTAGTTTCATTCGTGCTGCACGACTGCGCGAAGCTTCGATGGGCCGCGCGCGACTTCAGATGACATCGCCGAAATTGGTGAGGCTGCGCGGAGGCGCGAGTCCGAGGGCGCGCATCCATCGAGCGCGCGCCGGCGTGCGCCACCATCGCCGCAGATCGACGACGGACCACGTCAGCTGGGATTTCGTTTGGGAGGTCATTGGTATCGCGCGATGTGCGGCAATGCTAGTTGGGCAGCGCCGCGCGGAGCGTGCTGCGCACAACAGCAAGGTGGGTAGCGTTTACGAGGCGGTTTACGTAGCGCCGGCATCCTGCCGGCGAATTTCTGCCGCGCTCGCGGAAACCCAATTCACGAGCGGGACGGTGAGGCGACCCGCGAAGTCCGGGTGTCGCGGGCAGAAAATCAAAACCGCCGGCAGGATGCCGGCGCTACAAGAGGCGCTACGACGGAATCCGACGTTGTGGAGGGAATGCATTTGAAACTCGCCACTACAGGCCATGCTTCAACTCGCGCGGGGTTCGCGAATGGTCGGGGCGGGTGTATACTCCGCGTCGCTGAGCCGCACCATCCGATTCTCAACCTACCACTCACCCATCCGGTTGAAACGACCGGACAGAACATCCCTTGAAGGAGGGTACATGATCAAGTTTCTCTTCACCGCTTCTGCTCTCGTTCTGCTCATGCTTGCCGGCGGCGCACGCCCGCTTGCGGCGCAGGACGAATCCCAGGCGCCCCCCAAAGTTCTTGTGATCGATCGCGAGACGGTCAAACCCGGCAAGGATGTCGGGCACGCGAAAAATGAAGCCGCATTCGCGCAAGGTCTCGCGGCAAACAAGATCCCCGGAAACTACGTAGCCGCCACGACGATGAGCGGCCCGAACGAAGCCTGGTTCCTCGTCGGATTCGATTCGTATGCGGACTGGGAGAAGTCGAACAAGGCGAGCGATAATCCGAAAGTGCGCGCCGCGCTCGAGCCGCTGATGGAGAAGGACGGCGACTACATCAGCGAAACCCGGCAGATCGTCGCGTCGTACAACGAAAAGTGGAGCTATCGTCCCACCGTCGATATCGTGCACACGCATTATTTCGAAGTCGAGACGATTCGCGTGCGCCCCGGCCACGCCCGGGATTTCGACGAGCTGATCGCCATGTCGAACGCCGCCATGGAGAAGATCAATCTCGATGAGCACGACATCGCGTTCGGCGCCGACTACGGCAACAACGGAAACACCATCTACATCTTCACGCCGCGAAAGTCTTTGGCGGACATCGACGCCGAGCAGGCGACGGTGCAAGCCTATCGCGACGCGATCGGCGAAGAGGGTCGAAAGCACCGGGCCCAGCTTGCGGAGGCCGCGATCGTGTCGGACACGAGCGACCTGATCGAGGTCAGCCCGGAAATGAGCTACCCGGCGGATTCGTGGATCAAGGGCGATCCGACGTTCTGGAAGCCGAAGGCCGCCAAGCCCGCGGCGAAGGCAGCAGCACCGCCCGCAGCGGCGAAGAAGGCCGCTCCGCCGTCCGGGAACTAGCCGCAACGCTGACGTTTCCTAAACCTGCGTGAGGGCGCCCGCCGCGGCGGACGCCCTTACGGCTCGTGCGTTCGGCACGCGACGTGTGGAGTGCGGCGGCGAGCCGCCGCTGTTTGCCGCGCGGGCTTGCCCGGGCGTGCTGCAACCGTGCGCTAAGCAAGGCCGCCGGGGCAAGCCCCGGCGAAGAGGGAGCGGGAGCAAGCTCCCGCACTCCACATGCGCCGCAGCGGACGTTTCTACCGTGCGCCATGCTGCGGATTTCATTCTTGTAGCGCCGGCATCCTGCCGGCGGTTTTGATTTTCTGTTCGCAACACTCAGGCTTCGCAGGCAGCCTCGCAGTCCTACCCGCGAATCGGGTGCCTCCGTGCGTCGCAGAAATTCGCCGGCAGGATGCCCTTCGACTCCGCTCAGGACAGGCCGGCGCTACGTAAACCTCGCGCGGGCGCGGAGACTATCCGAAAAGCGAGGCGATGCTGGAGCCGATGCCGAGCATGTTGCCGAGTCCGCTGCCGGAACTGCCCGACGCGCGCTGCCTCACGCTGAGCAACTGCGCTGGGACGCCCATGGCTTTGCCGAGCAGGTTCGTGTCGATGCCGTAGGTTTGGCCGAGCGCGTTGAGGCCGGCCATCTGTTCCTTCAACTGCTGATTCGCGAACGCGATCTGATTCTGCTGGGCCTGGCTGGCGTCGGTCTGCGCCTGCTCGCGGCCGAGCTGCGCGGTGAGGTCGCCGTAGCCCGCGGAGTTGTTCGTGGCGGCCATGCGATTCGCGGCGCGCTCGCGGAGCGCGTCGAATGCTGTGTTGGCCGCGCCGAGGCTCTGCTGCGTGATCGCGGACTGCTGCTGCGGCGTGTAGCCCTGGCTGTTGAGCAGGCTCGTAATCGTCGGCATCATCGCCGAACGGTCCTGCTGGCTCTGCTGGTTCGATTGCGAGATGAGCTGGTTCTGCTGCGCGAGCTGCTGGTCGGTGAGATTTCGGGTGTGCTGCGCTGCGCGGGACATGGTGTCTCCTTGGCGCGCCTTTGCCGGCGCGACGCGTGTGAGCTGATTGAAACGGTCAATGAGTGCTGAGAGTGGCTAGTGATGAGTGGCTAGAATGAGCTGGCGCGGTTCTCTCTACCAGCTATGCCATCGCTGCCGTCCTGGTGTTCGTGTAAGCACCTGATTACGACAGCTTGTCTCGCCAGCCTGGCAGACTGGCATACGATGTAGGTGGAGGGCGTCCGTTGATGCTTCGAACCGTAATTGCCTTTGCCTTATTCCTATCGGCCTTCTGCGTTGGATACGCCCAAGACGGCCCGTGCACTGATCCTGAGGCCAAGCAAGCGCTGACCGAAGCCGATACGCTTCGTAGTTGGGATTCACTCTACAAGTCTTTCAGGCTATATCGGAATTGCGATGACGGTGCTGTTGCTGAGGGCTATAGCGAAGCTGTAGCGCGCATTCTTGCAGACGACTGGAGCAGTCTCCCTCGAGTAGCTGACCTCGCAAAGAAGAATACTAGCTTTTGGCATTTTGTGTTGGAACATGTCGATGCCACCGACGATGTGAAGGACCTCCGAAAGATCAAGGCGAAGGCAGCGACACAATGCCCTCCGGGGCTGCGTGCCATGTGTGATGACTTAAAGAAAGCGGCAGATTCCGCCCTCAAGGAAAACACCTCGTCCCTATAAAAAAGAGGCTAGCCACTGCTTTTCAATCTTCGGCAATACGGCGTCCAGGCGTCATCGCGGACCCAGCCGAGTGATTCGAGGCGGCGGCCGAAGCGGCGCGCGATTTGCGGCGGGAGCCAGGCGTGCGCGTCGTCGAGGCCGCGCGCGAGCAAATCTTGTTCGCCGGCGCGATGGAGCGCGAGCAGCCATTCGTAACGCTGGCGCGCGTTCCCTACCCTGCTGTGCCTGCCCGACCTGTCATTCCGAGTCCGCCCGGGCGGACGAGGAATCTCTCTTTGCGTCACCGCGTCGCCGGAACCAACATCGAAGAGGGGTCCCTCGGCCGAAGACGGGCCTCGGGATGACGCGTTGCGGTTAGGGGCGGCGTCGGCAGAGTCGCCACGATCGACCAGCAAATACATCTCGCACGTGAGCCGCGCGAGCGACGCCATCACCGCGCGGCCGTCATCGTCTTCAACGACGAGCTTCGAAATGAAAATCGGGTCGGCAAGGTCCGGGAACGCGTAATCGAAGCCCTGGCTCGCGTGCATGCGGCGCAGCGCGTCGAGATCGGCGGGTGTGTATTCGCGGACGAGCAAGGAAGAAGTGATTCGTGATTGGTGACTGGTGATTCGTGACAAGAACGGCGACGGCGGATGCCCGTTCGGCGCCATGATTCTTCCGCGTTGTCATTCCGAGGCCAGGGTTCGGCCGAGGGATCTCTCTTCGGTTCTCTGCAGCTCCGCTGCGAACGAAGAGAGATCCCTCGCTCCGCTCGGGATGACAAATCCTCGGGATAACGATCCTCGTCGGGCATCGGCACCCTTCGGTTCCCGATGGTCGCTCAGGGTGACCGTCCTGGTCGGATGGTCAAAACACTCGGTGGCGGAGGAGCGGGTGGACGCGGGCGAGGGCTTCGGCGGCGTCGAATGTGGTGGCGCCGGGCACGACGCCGTGCGGCGCGAGCGCCGACTGCGCGGAGTCCGAGATCGGTTTCTGCGCGAGCGGGTGCGGCAGCGCTTCGAATGCAGGCTCGTCCTCGAGCGAGAGGTGTACGCCTTCGTCGGCTTCGACGAGGACGAGAATGCGCGTCGATTCGTTTGTGGAGTGCGGCGGCGAGCCGCCGCTGTTTGCCGCCCGGGCTTGCCCGGGCGTGCTGCAAGCGCTAGCCACGAGCAAGGCCGCCGTGGCAAGCCCCGGCGAAGAGGGAGCGGGAGCTTCGCTCCCGCACTCCACACGATGGTCGTCCTCTGGCGCGTCCAGCACGATGAAATGCGAATTTGCGAAGCGCGCGGCATGGCGCTGCCAGTCGCCGAGCGTCGTCATGTAATAGCGTTTGCCGGTCATGGAGAGGTTGCGATCCGACGAAGAAAAACGTAAGAAGCGAGGCGCGGGGTCAGCTTCCGCGAAGCATCATAAAGAAGACACCCAACAGGAAAATCACCGGAATGAGGAGCACGGTGTAGACCCTCATGTTGCTATTTGGCACGAGCCGCGCATGACGCGCCAACACGGGAAAGAGTCCGAACAGGACGAACAGCGAAGGTCCCCTTTTCCCTTCAGCACGATTGATATCTCGCGCCATTCGAAAGGTGCAGTACACAAGGCCAGCCGCTGCACTGACAGTGCCGCAGAGTGCCAATACCCTCAGTGCACCCATGGCTCGCCCTCGGTGACTCCCAGTGCTGATTGTACCTGCGCGCCCGAACGGTTTCGAGCCGTCGCTTGCTACCTCTGGGTACACAGGCGCGCGGATCATTGGACCCCTTACCTAAACTGTTCGTCGATTTCGACATGGTAGCCGGCGGCGAGGCGGTTGGTCTCGTTGGCCATGCCGACGACGGATATCAACTCGTGGAACATGGCGTCGGTCATGCCGCGCTTGCGGGCCGCAGCGGTGTGCGACGCGATGCAGTAGCCGCACTGGTTCGTCACGCTCACGGCGACGTAGATCATTTCCTTGGTCAGCGGATCGAGCGCGCCCGGCGCCATGATCTGCTTGATCGATTCCCACGTGCGCCTGAGCGCGACGGGATCCTGCGCGAGCGCTTTCCAGAAATTGTTGATCCAGTCGGTCTGGCGCGTCTTCATGATGTCGTCGAAGATGGCGCGCACCTCGGGGCTTGCGTCCGCGTATTCGATGAGGCCTGCTCTGCCGCTCATGCTTCCCTCCCCTGGCGATCCTGTTAGCGAGGAGAATAGCAGAGCGAGGTGCAAGCGAGCACGGCCGGCGCGGCATCGAAGCCGTCGTGGGGGCGACAATTCGTCGAGGTCGGTGCGGTGTGGAGTGCGGCGGCGAGCCGCCGCTGTTTGCCGCCCGGGCTTGCCCGGGCGTGCTGCAACCGTGCGCCAAGCAAGGCCGCCGGGGCAAGCCCCGGCGAAGAGAGAGCGGGAGCAAGCTCCCGCACTCCACATGGCTGGCAATTCGGCGACGATCCGCATTCACGACTGATGGGAGCGACGTGTGGTAGTCTGTGCGGCGCGAAATCGGAAATGCCGCGCGGCAACCACGGGAGGCCGAAATGATCGAGCAAGATGTCGAAGTTCCGATGATCTCAGGAAAGGCGGACGCGGTGCTGTTTTACGCGGAGGACGGCAAGCGCCGCCCGGGCGTGTTCCATTTGCCGGACATCGTCGGAATTCGGAAGTCGCATCGCGACATGGCGCGGCGTCTGGCCGAGCAGGGCTACACCGTGCTGCTGCCGAATCTTTTCTATCGCACGTCGCGCTCGCCGGTGTTCGATTTTGAGCCGAACTTCCCGGACGAGCGCACGATGAAGCGCTTCGGCGAACTGGCCGGTCCGCTGACGCCGGAGGCGATCGAGCGAGACGCGGCGAGTTACATCGATTTCCTCGCGGCGCAGAAAACGGTGAGCGACGGGAAGATGGGCGCGGTCGGATACTGCTTCAGCGGCGCGGTGGCGCTGCGAATGGCCGCGGCGCGGCCGGAGCGCATCGGCGCGGTGGCGTCATTTCACGGCGGCGGACTTTTCACCGACACGTCCACCAGCCCGCATCTCGTGCTGCCGCGGGTGAAGGCACAGCTCTATTTTGGCCACGCGGTGAAGGATCAGTTCATGCCGCCGGAAGCGATCGACAAGCTCGACGAGGCCCTCGTCGCGTGGGGCGGGAAATTCGAGAGCGAAATGTACGACGGCGCGCTCCATAGCTGGACCGTGCCCGATAGTCCCGTTTATAACCCGCCGCAAGCCGAGCGCGCATTCCGGAAACTGACGGCGTTCTTCGCCGCCACGCTGAAGTAGCCGCTCCCATAGCCACGATTGTCATCCCGAGCGCAGCGAGGGATCTCTCTTGGTTTAGATTCGGGCGTGGCGGACATCGAAGAGAGATTCCTCGGCCGAAATTCAGCCTCGGAATGACGACCTCGCTGTTGGGTGATGCGCAGCCAAGCATGTTTGCCGGGCACAGCATACTGTGCCCCTATTCAACGGCAACGGCTCACCAGCCACTGCTCTCCATTCACCACTTGCGCGTGTCGTCCTTCGTGCGGATCGTCGACATTCGCGCGGTGAGAGCGCGAAGCATCCACGGCGCGAATCGTTCGATGGCGACGAGCACTTTGCCGTGACCGGTGACGATCCGCTCGCGCTTGCCGTGCGCGACGGCGTGCAAAATCTCGCGCACCGCTGTCGGCGTGCTCACGATCATCCTTGGAGGAATCGGGTCCTTCGAGCCTGCGTGCAACCTACCCTGATTGTCCGTGATGCGAATTTCGCTCGCGACAAATCCCGGACTGATGAGCGTCACCTTGATTCCGGAGGCGCGAAGTTCGGGCGTGATCGCGTCGGCGAGCGCGCGCAGCGCGAACTTGCTCATCGAATAGGGTGACGCGCCGGGAGTCGCGACCCATCCCGAGACGCTCCCGATGATGGCGAGATTCCCCTTGCTCTTTTCGAGCTCGGGCAGCGCGGCGTAAATCGTGCGAAGGACGCCGAACACGTTGGTTTCGAATTGCCGGCGGTAGTCCTCGAGCGCGAGTTTCTTCAGCGGTGCGACCACGCCGAATCCCGCATTGGCGAAGACCACGTCGAGCTTGCCGAAAGCGCGGGTGGCGTCCGCCACGGCGCGTTCGAGGTCGCCATCGCGCGTGACGTCGCATTCGGCGACGACCGGGCGTGGTTTTCCGGCGTCCACGATTTTTTGCGCGAGCGATTCGAGGCGGTCCGTGCGGCGCGCTGCGAGCGTCAGGCGCGCGCCAGCCTGCGCCAGTTGCCAGGCGAGCTCCGCACCGATGCCGGAGGATGCGCCGGTGATGAGTACGGATTTGTCGCGGAAGAACGAAGTCACGCTAGACATGCGGAAATCTTATATCACGGGTCCGAGTTCCGCGGACTTTTCACCGACACATCCACAAGCCCGCATCTCGTGCTGGCGCGGGTGAAGGCGCGGCTCTATTTTGCGCACGCGGTGAAAGACCAGTTCATGCTGAAGTAGTCGCCGCCACAGCTGCGGTTGTCATCCCGAGCGCAGCGAGGGATCTCTCTTAGTCTGCACTCGGGCACGGTCGGAAACGAAGAGAGATTCCTCGGCCAAAACCGGGCCTCGGAATGACAACGCAGGTGGGTTGAGGGCAAAATATCCCGTTCGGCACGGACGAAGTTCGATGCGACGGTACTACGTCTACATTCTCGCCAGCGCTTCCGGAGTTCTCTATACCGGTGTAACCAACGCGATTCGACGCCGCGTGATTCAGCATCGGCTCAAATTGATTCCGGGCTTCACCAAGAAATACAACGTCACGAAGCTCGTTTATTTTGAGGTTTTCGGACAAGTACGCATGGCGATTGCGCGGGAGAAACAGATCAAGGCTTGGACACGAAAGAAGAGAGTAGCTCTGATCGAATCAAAGAACCCACAATGGGCAGATCTGAGCGCGGATTGGTTTCCTGATCCGCTGCCCCGGTGAGTAATTACTCCGAGTACTACCACGCCCGCCCCCGATCCTTGGCTACACATCACGGCGCACCAATGTTGTCATTCCGAGGCCGGGTTTTGGCCGAGGAATCTCTCTTCGGTTCGCGCTAGGCTCAAGTCTGAACCAAGAGAGATCCCTCGCTTCGCTCGGGATGACAGCCGACGCGGGGGATGACAAACGCGTTTTGATTAGGAACTATACGTGTAGTTATGCGTGAGGACGGAGGCGGCGTGACGGCCGGCGAAGAATTCGTGGGCTGGCGCGCAACTCACGGTTACTTTTTGGCTTTTTTCGACCACTAACTCGATTTTAGCCAGCGTCACGCGGCCGAATCTGCCAACTAGGATATCGCACAGGCAGAGGCGCTCGGCGCGCATGGGCGAGCCGTCGGCGAGGGTGAAGATGTGGTGCGGCGTGACGTCGAGCGATTCGGCGTTGGAAAAATGCAGGCGGATGAACGTGTCCGCGTCGCGGACCTCGATGCGTACGATGCGCGTCCAGCCCTCGCCGCCGGCCGCCGTGGGGCAGCGCAGATGTTCGCCGACCTGGCACGTTTCGATCTCGACGGTGCCGCGCTCCTTGGTGAGGACGACGCTGCCCGCGCGCAGACAACTTCCGCTGCCTCCGCCCGAACCGCCTCCCGTGCCGCTGCTGGTCGTCGCGGCGACGATCGCGCCCTGCGAGAGCGGGACGCGTCCCTGAAGCGCCTGCTGCTGCGCCGCGAGATTCGTTTTCGCGGACTGCGCATTTGCGGGAGTGCCTGAGCCGCCGGCGACCCACGCGAGCGCGGACGCGGCGTCATCCCAGTACGGATAAAAATAATAGGTCGTGGCGGCGGCGAGGCCGGAGATGGCGACCGATCCGTTAGGGATCGCGGTCGTCGTGCCGTCGGCGCGATAGATCGTGAGACCCGACCACGACCACGTGAGGCTCGATGTGGTCGAGGCGTACGTGAACGCGCCGGACCACGTGGGCGGCACCGAGCCTTTCATCAGCACGCCGGATTTCGTCGGATCGATTTGCCCCGCAGTGAGCGCGCCGGAAACGACGCGCGCGTAATTCGTGCCGTCGGTGATCTGGTCGTCGAGGCTCCAGCCCTGATTCGGGCCAAGCGACGCGCCTGCGAGGCGCTTCAGCGCTTCGTAGAGCTGCGGGTTCGTCTTGCGCAGTGCTTCGATTTGGGGAACGGTGAGCATGGGGATTTGGCCACGGAGACACGGAGGCACAGAGAATGATTCAGGGAAGTTGTAGCGCCGGCATCCTGCCGGCGCTACGTGACTCGGCGGGCGCGTGTGCCGAACGGGCAGCATCACGCCAAGCATTTGCGCCGGGCGTCCGCCCTAATTACTGGCGGACTGCGCCCCTACGAGAATTCCAATCGCGGCGCGCTTCGATTCGTGGAACGGTTAGCATTTCAGTATGTATCGTGTCGGCTAAGATTTTTGCTGGACTGCGAGGACGATTTGGGCTTTAATCCCGCGCATGCAGACGCTTGGGATTTCGGATTCGACTCCCCGGTCGGACAGCCGCCTCAAGAACCTCTTTTGGCCGACCATCCGGACAGCCAGCGACGTCGACACCCTGGGCTCGCAGGGCTACTGGATTTGTGCGGCCGTGGCCATTTTTGCCTGGCTGAGCTCTGCCGCGACTGGGCATCCAATCGCAGGCTTTTTTCTCCTGCTGTACTTCTACCTGGGCGGAGTCGGCGTCAGGCAGCACAGTCTTTACGCCGCCGCGGCGGTGTTTGTGATGTTCATAGCGAACACCGTGATTTCGCCGGGCATCTTGAGCTTCTTCGGTTGCGTTCTGCTGCTTTCGGTTTTGCGAGCGACATTTATCGCGTCGTTCTGGGAGCCGAAGGAGACCGAAGCCGAAATGCCGATTCGCTTGAGCGAGACGTGGGGCGATAAGTTTGTGGACAAGTTGCCCGTTTGGCTCTGGCCCAAGGTGCGGATCGCCTACTACATCTTCTCCGTTGGTTTCCTCGCTCTAACGACCGTCGGGCTGGCCATGATCGCTCTGCGTCGCCACGTCTGAGTCGCCCAGAACTTCCCTTTCTTACAGCTGCTTAGCCACGGAGTCACAGAGAGTGATTTGCGCGGACTCGGAAAAAATCAGTGGGTTCCTGTTTGTGACGAAGGCTCGCGGTCGAGGGCGGCGCGGAAGAGCGCGATGTGCGCGGCGGTGCTGCCGCAGCACGCGCCGACGATTCTGGCGCCTGCGTCGAGCACGCCTTTCACTCCGGCCGCCATTTCTTCGGGCGGTTGCTTGTAGACCCAGCGGCCGTCTTCGAGGACGGGCTTGCCCGCGTTCGGCATGGCCATGAGCGGCAAATCGCACGCCGTCCGGTAGCGCGTGAGGATGCGCGCCATCCATTCGATGTCGACGCCCGCGCCGCAGTTCGTGGCGGCAACGTGCGCGCCCGACTTCTGCATGAACTCCGCCGCTTTTTCCGGGTTGACGCCCATCATCGTGCGGGCGTCGCGGCCGTTGCGCGTGATGTCAAACGCGACCGAGGCGATGACGCACGGCGCGCCCGCCTCGCGCGCCGCTTCGATCGCCAGGCCGAGCTCGTCGAGCGACGTCTGCGTCTCGATGATGATGCCGTCCACGCCCGCGCCGACCAGGGCCGCCGCCTGCTGCCGGAAGGCGGCGCGCGCCTCGTCGGCTGTGACTGTGCCGTAGGGCTTCAGCAGTCCGCCGAAAGGGCCGATGTCTCCCAGGACGTAGCCGGGGCGATCGCCCCAGGCGCGGCGCGCGATTTCGACGCCGGCGCGGTTAATCGCTTCGGCGCTGTCGGCCAGGCCGTGACGCGCCAAATTGATCGCCGAGGCGCCGAACGTCTGCGTGATCAGGCAGTCGGAGCCTGCCTCGACGTAGCTCTTGTGAATGGCGAGGACGCGGTCCGGATGGGTGAGGTTCCACTGCTCGCCGCACGCGCCCAACTCCAGGCCCGCCGCCTGCAACTGCGTTCCCATCGCGCCATCGGAGAGCAATGGGCGTTCCGCGATCGCTTCGAGCAAGCTCTTCATTTCGTTTCCATGGATCATTCTATCCTACGAAACATGGAAACCAGTTGAAGTGGCCGCTGTCTTGGCGGAGGGTATAGGCTAGGGCCGGCAAGCCTAATCAATTCAATGCTGTGCAGGCCAATCGGGCTGTGTCAGAGTCAACCTTGACATGTAATGCGACGCATTATATCCTTCTCTTGTGATTAAGTCCTTCAAGACGGAGGATGCCGAGCGACTGTTCAATAATGAGAGAGTCAAACAGTGGCAATCGATAGAAACCGTAGCACGGCGTAAGCTCAATATGGTACACGCAGCCACAAAACTAGATGACTTGAAAGTGCCCCCTGGCAACAAGCTTCACAAACTGGAGGCGGACCGCGAAGGTCAGCACGCTATATCGATCAACGATCAGTATCGCGTGTGTTTTAAGTGGCGAGAAGGCAATGCATACGATGTGGAGATTACCGATTATCACTAGGGGAGATTTATGACTAAGCTAAAGCCAATTCATCCGGGGGAGATTCTTCGCGAAGAGTTTATGATCCCATTTGGTCTAAATCCTAACAAGCTCGCTATCGCTCTGCGAGTGGCTCCGCCCAACGTGTATGAGATCGTTAACGAGGAGCGTGGCATCTCCTCTGAGATGGCCCTTAGGCTGGGGCGATTCTTCAGCACTACGCCCGAGTTCTGGATTAATCTTCAGGCGCACTATGATCTTTCCGTTTCGAGGCAGGAAGTAGAGAAAAAGATCAACCGTGACGTTCACCCCATGACGGAAGTGATCGCGTAGCGTTGTCAGGGTTGATTATTCCCGTCGCTGTCTACAGTTCTATGTCGCCAACCACAAGATTTCCGCAGGCCTTGCGCCAGGAGTCATGGCGGTAAATTAAGCCATTCTTGGCGGTGATTTGCGTCGGATCGTCAATTCCCTCCCCTAACGATCGCGAAGGGATCGGGCTTGGACCAGGGGACGAGCTTGGTGAGCGAGAACCAGGAGCCGGCGGCGCTGGTGCCGAACTGATAGGAGACGCGCTCGGCGAGCACATTCGTGAACTGCTCCATGTCGCGCGAGGCGGGCGAGGCGAGCGTCCACGCGCCGAGCGACACCGACGACGCGCTGCCGGGCGTGACGCCCGAAAGCGCGAGCGAGCCTGCGCCCTGCACGTAGCCGGTGAGATAGCCGAAGAGATTCCGTCCGCTCAGACCGGTCGCGGCCAAAAACGCAGTCGCGTAGAAGGAATTGATCGCGGCGCCGTCGTCGGAATACGCGCCGGGCGTGAGCGCGTAAATCTTGGCGCTGGAATTATTCGAGCCGAGGAAAATCTGCGCGACGCCGGTGGACCGCTCGATCAGGCCGCACGAATTCGCCGAGATCATCCACGGCGCCCACTTGCGCGAGCGCTCCGGCGCGGTGAGCATGGCGACGAGCGGATCGCCGAAGCCTTCGGTGTAGTCGAGCATGAGGATCTGGTTCGGCTGCGTGGCGCTGCCCATCAGCACGCCGACGAGGATTCGCTTGCGCTGCACATCGACCTGCACCCAGAGGCTCTGGCCGTATTGCCAGTTGATCGCGTCCCAGGTGGGCTGAATTTCCTGCGAGATTTTGATCGGCTCGCTGCCGTCGAATAGATACAGCCCGCTGCGCCCGGCGATCACGACCCATTCCTCGCCGATGCCGACGCCGTGCGCCGACGGCGTGCCGACCTTGTTCGAAACTTCCTCGACCTGCCAGAGCGCAGGCTCGTTGACGCCGTCGGTGGCGGTGACGTACATGCTGCGCTCTTTGACGAAGTAGAGATTGTTGCGCAGCGTGAACGCAGCGCGAATTCCCTGCCCGTTGTTTTCGGCGATGCTCATGATGCCGGTGACGCCGTCGTAGCCCTCGGGCGTTTCGGTGCCGGATGCGCGGACGAGCGAGGGATTCTGCGCGGCGGCCGTGGGGAAAACTTCGATGTTGTCGACGACGAACGACGCGCCCGAAGGCCCCGGCGTGCCGTCCGCGTAAACTCGCAGGACGAGATCGGACGGCAGTGACGCCTGCGGAGGAAAAAGGTCGGCGATGAATTCCTGATAGCTCGTGGTCGCCTGCGCGGCGGTGACGGCTAAGCCCACGCCGAGCGCGCCCATCGTGGGGCTGAACGCGTTGATGCGCAGCGTCCCGGCCGTGAGGCCTGCGCTGCGCTGTACGCGCGCGCGAACCGAGTAGTCCGTGTTGGCGACGAAGAGCGGATTGCCGGACGCGTCCGTGATGCCGTCCTGCGAGATCAGACCGCGCACAACGGTGACCGCGTCCGCGGTGATGCGATACGCTTCGCCCCAGACGGCGTCGGACGGCTCGCGCGTGGCGCCCGCTCCGAGCGTCGGATCGAGCAGCCAGCCGAGCGGGCGGCCGTTGCCGGAGGCGTCCCATCCGCCGTCGAAGGTGAGGTTGCGCCAGTTGTCCATGTTGGCGCGCTCTCCCCACCAGAAAAGCCGCTCGGCGTACGAAACGACACCAAGCTGCTCGGGCAGTTCGATCTGGCTGAAGAGATAATCCATGCTCACGCCGGAGAGCAGGATCGTGTCGGTGAAATCGACGGTGGCCGAGGTGGTCGTGTTGTCGTTAATGACCATCGTGGCGGGGACGTGATAGAAGCTCGCGCCGCCCGAAGCGGTGAACGCGAGAAGTCGCTGCACGACGTTCGACGGGCCGACGGGAATGTTCGTCACCTGCGCGGCGTGCAGGCCGGCGGCGGTCCACGAAACGGGAGGAGAAGGCTCGGTCCAGAATCCCTGGCGCGTGACGAACACGACCACGCACTGATGCACGCCCGGCGAGACGCTGCCGCTGGATGTCGCGTCGGCGAGGGCGGGCCCTTCCGCGGGGCCGATCTGGCTGACGCGATCGTAGTGCGAGCCGTCGTATTGCCGCGGCAGATCCTGGCCGATCGAGCCGTCTCCGAGCGCCATGTACTCGCGTCCGAAAAGCGTGGTGGCGGCGAGAAAAAGGCCCGGCTTTGCGCCGCCCGCAGCGAGGATCGAGAGCGTGCCGGGCGAAGTCTCCTTGTAGAGATTGCCGAGCGAATCGAGCACCACGAGTTGCTGCGCGAGATTCGTCGAGATGTAGGTCTTCAGGCCGTTGATCTGCGGCGCGCCGGCGAGCGGCGAGTATTGCGAGACGAGGCCCGGGCGCGTGCGGACTCCGCCGGGGAAGAAATCGACGTCGCCGAGATTGGGCGACATTCCGGGCGGCACGTCGGAGGGGTCGAGCAGCGTGACCCACGTGCCGAAGACGTTCAGCGGCAATGGCGAGAAACTTTCGATCGACATGATTGACTCGGTTGGGAGAATGAAGTCCCTTGGCTCGTCTGCTGGGACCGAATGAAGGGCGGCGATTCTGTGGGTGCGAGCGAATAAAGAGCTGTTTATGGAGTGCGGCGGCTCGCCGCCGCTGTTTGCCGTCCGGGCTTGCCCGGGCGTGCTGCAATCGTGAGCTAGGAGCAAGGCCGCCGGGGCAAGCCCCGGCGGAGAGGGAGCGGGAGCAAGCTCCCGCACTCCACATGGCGCAGGTTCGTTCGGATGATGTTGTGGAGTGCGGGCGAATGGAGAGCTGTTTATGGAGTGCGGCGGCTCGCCGCCGCTGTTTGCCGCACGGGCTTGCCCGGGCGTGCTGCAACCGCGAGCCAGGAGCAAGGCCGCCGGGGCAAGCCCCGGCGAAGAGGGAGCGGGAGCAAGCTCCCGCACCCCACATGGCGCAGGTTCGTTCGGATGATGTTGTGGAGTGCGGGCGAATGGAGAGCTGTTTGTGGAGTGCGGCGGCGCGCCGCCGCTGTTTGCCGCCCGGGCTTGCCCGGGCGTGCTGCAACCGCGAGCCAGGAGCAAGGCCGCCGGGGCAAGCCCCGGCGAAGAGGGAGCGGGAGCCCTTCGGCGTCGCTCAGGACAGGCAAGCTCCCGCACTCAACATGTGACGGCGGCGCGGATCACCAGTCACGAATTCCCGGTTCGGACAACGAACCGGGATGCCAGTGCGCGGTTTGCGCGCGGGAACGGGACACACCTCACTGCATCTTTTTGAAGATTCCGTAGAACGTGATGGTGTCGGCGGTGATGGCGGAGGGGTAGGCGCCCGCGGCGAGTTCGGGGAACGCGCCGGCGCTCGATCCCTGCTGGAAAATCTTCACCTTGCCGTTGTTCATCGCGGAGCCGGGATAGAAGACGTAATCGTAGCCGGCGAGGCCGTCCATCCAGGCGGTGCCCTGGATCGGAGCCTGCGTCGCGGCGATTATGGGAAATTGCGAGAGGTCGAGCGTGTCGCCGCTCGTCGAATAGTTGCCGGACGCGGCCGCCGTGCCCGTGACGTGGATGCGCTGGCCGTCGTCCCATGTGTCGATCAGTGTGAATGTGAGTGCCATGGTTCCTCCGAGGGTGTCTAGGTATCTAAGTCGGGGTGGTTGCTTTCGAGAAAAAGGAGTAGGATGCCGCGCAGTCCTGGCATGGGGGCAGACATACCGATCATTTCCAAGGTCGATCGCGAGCGCAAAGAAATCCACGCTGTAGCCGTTGGACCCGTCACATTCGCCGACGTGGAAGCTCATCTTCTGCAGCAGAAAAACTGGGGCGTCCTTGCCTATCGCGAGTTCATCGACGGCCGGGGCGCGGGGCCGATATTCACGCCCGCCGAAGTCCGGCAGATCGTGGAATTGCTCCGAAAGATGAGCGAGGGATCGCCGCTCGGCCGTACGGCCGTGCTGGTCTCCTCGGATTACGCTTTCGGCGTGATGCGGATGCTGGAGATGCTTATCGACGACGTCTGCCAGCTAAAGCCCTTCCGGGACGAGCAGGAAGCGCGCGAGTGGCTGGCCGAGAAAAGCGCCGGCACTTCTCCTAAGTAACGCACTACCCGGCCGCGGAATTCATAGATTGTTCGTAGTTATCCGAATCGAGAGGGGTCCCCTTAGAGGAATAAACGCATCATCGGGCCAAGGTTGGGCGTGGAGTCACATATGCCGATCATTTCCACGGTCGATCATGAGCGCAGGATGGTCGAGTCTCTCGCCGTCGGACCGGTCACTTATGCCCATGTCGAATCCCACCTGATGCGCCTGAAGGGCTGGAACGCCCTTCCCTACGACGAAATCATGGATGTCCGGGGCAGCGGGGCGCTGTTTATGCCCGGTGAGGTCGAGCAGATTGCCGGGTTGTTTCGAAAGTTGAGCGAGGGATCGCGGCGTGGCCGCAACGCCGTATTGGTCTCCTCGGATTTCGCCGACAGCGTGGTGCGCCAGCTCGCAATGCTGATCGGGGACGTTTGCGAGATGCAGCCCTTCCTGGACGAGCACGAAGCACGCGAGTGGCTGGCCGCGAAAGGCGACGGCGGCTCTTCCACGTAAGCAATCAGCAGGGCCACCAATCGCTAGGCGCGGCTCGCCGGTCGCTGGTATGATGGGCTACTTGCGACGCAACCCGAACGCCTGCATGTGAATCCAAAGCGTCGATACATTCCACAGAGGGAGAGCTTGGTGCGGCGACTGCTGGCTGTTTGTGTGGTGGGAGTGGCGGTGTTCGCGGCGTTTGCGGTAGCGCAGAATGGTCCGGCATCAGCGACCATTGTCGTGACCGGCCAAGATTACCCATCGAAATATACTCCCATTTATGACCCAAAAACGGGCGCAGAGGTGCCAGCTGGACCGATTACGGTCGCAAACGAACTCGCGCCGCGTGCCCTGGGCGCTTACTCGGCCTTTGGCGCGGACGTCTATTCGATCGGCGATCCCCTGTATAGCAGAAATGACAGGCCCAACCAGGTGCTGCAACAAGCCGAAGCAGTAGGCGTTCTCAATGCCCGTGTGCATTTCGTTGAATATGGGCCGGAGGCTATGAGAATAGGGACGGGCCAGGCTGGCTTTCTCGGTGATGGCGGCGCGGCGATTTCCGCCGAGGTGAATCTGAGTACGAATTCCCTTTTCGAGCGGAGCGGGATTGCGGTGGCGGCGGATGGGACGCTTTACATCGCGGATACGAAAAACAGCACGATACGTAGCGTCGCGGGGCCTTCGAGCAGCGAGCCGGGAATTATCCGCAGCGTCGCGGGAAAATGGGCGCCGCGGCAGAACGTCACGTTGACCGAGCCGATGGGGCTTGCGGTCGATCGCGCGGGAAATCTCTATATCGCGGATCACGGCGCGGGCGCGGTGGATGTGCTGGTGGCGGCGACGGGTCAGCTTGAGACGCTGGCGCACGTCGTTTCGCCCGCGAGCATCGCGGTGACGCAGGACGGCACGAAAGTTTTTGTGGCGTCGCCGGAAACTGGCGGCGTGTTTGCGATTCCGACGGGCACGCGCGCGATCGAGGCCGTATCCGGTTTCGCGCCGACGGCGGCAACGAGCGCGAGCGACAATTCCTCGGCGACGGGGCCGTGCGCCGCTGTGGGATCCACGCCGGCATCGACAGCATCGTCTACATCAGCGAGCGAGCAAGTCTGTCCCTCGGGCCTTGCGGTGGATGGACGCGGGAATCTGTTCGTCGCGGACGCGAACGCGGGCAAGATTCTGCGCGTCGACGCGGCCACGAACAAGACAACGGTTGCGGTGAGCGGCATGATCACGCCGGGCGACATCGCGTTCGACTCAAAGGGCGACCTGTTCGTCTCCGAGCAGGGCCGCAGCCGGATCATCGCGATGGGGCAGCTGGGCGCGACGTCCGGCATGCTCACGCTGACCGCGCCGGCGCCGCCGAACTGCACGCAGGGCGTTGCGTTCACCTATTGCAACGAGCCGTCGGGCGGGGTTTCCGCGGCGTTCACATTTACGCTGGCGAACACGTCCGCAACCGCCGCCGCGACGGCTCTGACCATCACGCCGCCGCTGAATCCCGCGACGCCCGGAAATTTTACGGTTTCGAGCACGGGCTGCACGGCAACGCTCGCGGCGAATTCGAGCTGCCTGATCAGCGTCGAGTTCACGCCGCAGACCACCGGCGCAATCACCGGATCGCTCAACGTGACGGACAGCCAGGGCGATTCGGTTACGCTGAATCTCGCCGGCACGGGCGACACCTACAGCTTGCAGCTCGCGAGCGGGCAGACGAATCTGGTGAACGTGGTGCAGGGCAGCACGGCGAATTTTATGGCGCAGGTGTTGGCCGACAGCACGTTCGGGGCGAACGGCGAAAAAGTGTTGTTCGTGTGCCCGACGAATTTGCCGCAATTTTCGACGTGCGCGTTCAGCCCGTGTCCGCTGTCGGTGACGGCGGGCACGACGACGAACTTCAGCATCGCGATCGCGACGTCGTCCAATACGGCGTCGGCTCCGCCGGTGACGCCGTGCACTGTGGCGGCGGGTGTGGCGCCAGGCCCTGGTGGACCGGAAGTGCGCGGGCCGCAGATGTTTTTGCGCCTGGCGCCGGAGACGCCGCGGCGCGGTGCGGTCTTCCCCGCCCTGCTCGTTGCGGCTATGCTGGCGCTCGCGGCGATTTTGGCGCTGGCGTTTGGAGGAATGCGCGCGCGCGGTGGTGCGTCACGCAGGCGCGCGGCAATTGTTTTCGCGGCGGCGTGCCTTGCGGCTGCAATCGTCGCGGGATGCCACGGGGGCGCGAATCCCAAGGGATCGACGGCCACGCCGACGGGCATCACGCCGATGACGATGATCGGCCAGGCGCTTGATTCGAGCGGCAATCCGCTGAACGCCGGACGACCGCTGTCGTTTTCGATCGACGTACTCGCAACGGGGTCGAAATAGTACCGCGCCCGTTTCACTTGTCATTCCGAGGCCGGGTTTTGGCCTAGGAATCTCTCTTCGATTCCGGATGTGCCCAAGTTTGAAGCAAGAGAGATCCCTCGCTCCGCTCGGGATGACAAGCGAACCCTAACCAGGGCGTCTGTGGGCAGGCGCACGCCAAGAATGTTTGCCGGGCACGGCATGGTTCGGCTGCGCTCACCACAAGTGCCGTGCCCCTACGGAATCACGCCGAATGGCGGCGATGCGGCGACGATTGGAAATCCGACCCAGCCGGGCCTCGATTCTCACCTACAGATACACGATGCGGCGGTGGTAGCTGTAAGGCATGCGGCGGCGGCCCTTGGTTTGTTCCGGGCGGACGTATCTCTCGATCAAATTTTCGGTGGCCATCTGCGCGGTGCCGAGCAGGTCCTGCGCGAGTGCGCGCGCGCCGCGCGAACGCGCCGCCAGCGCCGCCGTGGCGAACGCGAGAGGGTCCGTGGCCGAGCGAATCTGCACCGGATCGGTGCCCAGCGTGAGCAGCGGCAGCACTTTTTCGTAGCGGATGCGGACGGTGATCGCCTGCGTCGCGCCGATGAGATTGACTTTGTCCTCGCGCCACTCCCACAATCGCAGATACGTGCTGGGCTGAAGGTTCAGCATCCCGCCGCCGCTCGTGAACTTTTCCATTGGGACGAAGACGTCGCTGGTATTCGCGGTGGCGCGCTCCCACAGCATGTGAGGGACGAGGCAGTCGGTCGGGAGCTGCGGGCTGGAGACGTCGCTGATCTCGGTCGGCGTGATTCCGCTGGTGGGATCGGTCGCGAGCGCGAGGTCCTGCTGCTCGGCGAGGACGCTCACGCCATTTTCCGCCAGCTCGCGCTGCAAGCCGCGATATGCGGAGTTGAGCAGCGGCATCAGCAGCGTGTCGGTGAAGACGGCGCCGGCTGTGTCGTTGACGAGGGCGCGCGCGAGATTCAGGGCGTCTTCGGCCTGCGAATACGCCGTGGTGGGAACGACGGGCATGGGAGCCTCCGGGGAGAAAATCAGTGGCTAGTGGCGAGTGATTCGTGGCGAGCGGAACCGGCAACATCGCAAACAAAGGTGCGCTAGGTCACATACATATATGTAAAGGAAGTGGTGAAGTCGGCTATGGAGGTAGAATCCTGATGGGAAGTGTCAATCCTAATAGAGCGGGACTTGTGCTGGTAGCTTTGGCCGGCGGAGGGCACTTTGTATGGGCACTTCTGGTGGCGGCCGGGTGGGCGCAATCCGTGCTCGATTTCGTGCTCTGGATGCACTTCCTGGCGCCGCCGTGCGTGGTTCAGCCATTTCGTATCGAGGTGGCCTTGATCCTCGTCGTTGTCACTTCAGCGACGGGCTACGCGATGGGTTACATTCTTGGCGTTTTGTGGAACTGGATCCACCGATAGAACGCAACGTCTGCGTCAAAAGCTAATGCGGCTCTCCTCCAATCGCTCCAGGCTGTCCTCGATGCAAGCGATGGTGCTGGCATTGTGCATTCTCCTCGCGCCAGCTGACGTGGTCACACCCGCGTCGGACTTGAAACCAGAGACGGTGGCTTCGTTCGATCGATACGTTCGCGCCGCTGAAGCGCGGATGGACGACGACGTGCGTGAGAATGAATTCCTCATCGTGGATCGCTTGCCCGACGCACGCCGCGAGCAAGCCTACAGCCAGCTTCAGCGGGGTCAAATCTACGTCGAACAATTGCACGCTCGGGAAGACCATAGCTCGATTCACATTCCGAGCGGCCAGATTCATCACTGGGCGGGAGTGATTTTCATCCCCGGGGCTACGCTCGCTGAGGCGATCGCGGTGCTTCAGGATTACGATGACCACCACGACATCTTCAAACCCCAGATTCGCCGGTCGAAACTGATCGAACGGAGTGGCGACGAATCCAAGATTTACCTTCAGCTTTTTAACAACTCCATCGTTACGGTCGTCCTGAACGCGAACTTCGACGTCACCGACACGCAATTCGGAAGCACGCGACATCAGATCGCGACCCGCTCCACGCGCATTGCTGAAGTCGCCGATCCGGACACGCCAAATGAACACGAGCGCCCCATCGGGAACGATCACGGATATATGTGGCGCCTCAATAGCTGCTGGCGAATCGAGGAGAAGGATGGAGGCGTGTACGTCCAGAACGAATCGGTCGCGTTGAGCCGGACGATTCCGGCAATATTCGCGTGGCTGGTCAACCCCTTCACGAAAAACCTTCCCCGCAATATTCTCGTCCACCTTTTGACGGCCACACGAAATGCTGTCCTCAAGGCGCGGACACCGTAGGAAGGCAGTTGCTAGCGGCGAACGGCATGTGGAGTGCGGCGGCTCGCTTGTCCTGAGCGAAGCCGAAGGGCCGCCGCAGTTTGCCGCACGGGCTTGCCCGTGCGTGCTGCAATTGCGAGCCAGGAGCAAGGCCGCCGGGGCAAGCCCCGTCGAAGAGGGAGCGGGAGCAAGCTCCCGCACTCCACATAAGCTCCCACTGATGGGCGGCATCACGCCAAGCAAAGTCCGAAGCGAGAGACATCCCTCGCTCCGCTCGGGATGACAACCGTACGTTCATCGGCGCCGCCACTTTTGAATGTCATTCCGAGGCCGGGTTTTGGCCGAGGAATCTCTCTTCGGTTCACGCCCAGCCAAGGCCTGAGGCAAGAGAGATCCCTCGCTCTGCTCGGGATGACAGCGCTTTGAGCGAGCGGCCCAGACGCGCGAAGTGACTAGTGGAGGATTATGGCCGGCAAACCGTAGCCGCTGTACGCGACGCCGGCGGAGGGGATCGAGATCGGGAACGTCATCGCGCCGCTGGAGCTTGTCGAGCTGGAGACGGCGCTCGATAGCGCGAGTGGCGCGGTGCCGCTGTAGGCGATTTTCCCCGTCGTGGCGTTGCCCGTGAAGGCGAAGACGTACGCGCCGCTCGCGAGCGTCACGGTTCCCTGCGTGCACGACTGGTCGTTCGCGCCGCCCGCGGTCAGGTTCACGGCGGTGACGGAGCATTTCACGTTGCCCGAAGCGTCAGTGATTGCCCAGCTATAGAAATCGCTGGTGCTCGAATCCGTCGTCGAGACGTCCACCGTGAGGTGCGAGAACTGGATGTTCGGCAGGTAGATTACCGAGACATCGACCGCGTTCGTCGAGCTGGGCGCCTCCCCTGCCGAAAGAAATCCCATCGCGAATTTGGTGAACTGCGTGGGGCACGCCGAGCCGAAATCTTGGACGTTGGTGCCGATGAACGTTGCGCAGTCGCTGCTTGTTGTGCTGCCGCTCGTTTGCGTAGTCGGAAGTCCGCCGACGGTGAGGCTGCCGTCCACGGTGAGATTGCCGTACACGGTGGGATTCGCGCTGTCGGAAACGGACGCCGTGAGCGGGACATTCGGCGCGACGGGGCCCTGGCTCAGCACAGCGTCGTCGACGAAAATCGTATTCGGATTCGCGGCGGTGTTCTCGAGGATGAAGACGCGCATCGACTGCGCGACCGTGCTCGCGCTGCCGTAGGCGTTGGGCACGCGGAACGTGATCGCGAAGTTGCGCGTGGGAGTCCACGCGCTGGCCGTTGCGACCTGCCAGTCGGAGCCGGTGACGTTGCAGTTGCAGGTGATGCCGTTGTTGTACGTGAGCGAAGCGTTGGAGCTTTGCCAGTTGGGATCGCTGCCGGTGCCGATCAGCGCCGATTGGCCCGCATACGCCGAGGGTTGCAGGACGCGCGCGTTGGTGGCGACGCTGGTGATTTTATCCGCCTCGGTGCAGTTCGGATCGGAGTAGAAGCGGAAGCCGGGGCGGAAATTGACGCTCGTGGAGCTGGCCGCGATCCGGAACGCGAGCGTGTAGTTCATGGTCGCGTCGACCTGGATGCAGCCGGAATTGATGCCGAGGCCGGCGGTGGCGTTGTCGCCGATCTTGACGTTGTACGCGCCCTGCGTAGTCGCGTCGGCGGGCGAACTCGAACTCGCCTGCTGCGCGTAGATGCCGCTGCCTGTCTGATTGATGTTCGTGCCGGAAACTCCGCCCCAATAGTAGAGCGCGGTCGAGCCGGACCATCCCTCGAACGCGGCGTTGCCGAGCAGGTTGCGCCCCGCGAGATCGTTGAAGCCGAAGTGCATCGACGGCAGCCAGTTCGGGCCGTTGTTATCAATGGCGATCTGCGACGTGGAAGGCTCGTTGGGCTTCACCACGGAAATCGCGGAGACGGAAATGTAGGGATCGAGGATGTGGATGCCGACCGCACTGCCGTCGGTGGGAAACTGGAAGCAGTTGTACACGTTCTCGCAGCGGTTGTTGGGGCCGATCGTGACGCTATCCGCGTTGATGATGTTGTAGCCGATCTGGCCGAAGGACGTGGTCGAGCCTTCGCAGTCGTTGCCGTAGAACTCGTCGTTGTTCGGATAGTTGCCGCTGGAATCCTTGGCGATCTCGAAGCAGACCGTGCCCGTGTTGGACGCGGGCAGGATGCAGGTGTTTTGCTCCATTTCGATCACGTTGAAAATTCCGGCGAGATGCAGGCAGCGGTCGTTTTGAAATTGCGGATCGAATTCGTTGTGCTTGATGAGCGTGTTGGTCGAGTCGAAGCCGCCAGTGGAGGTGTCTCCGAAAATTCCGTAGGAGCCGCCTCCCGTGCCAAGCACGAAGCGATTGTTTTCGATGTCAGAGTGGCCGACGCTCGTGAGATTGAGCACCGTGGAGCTCGCGCCGGTCGCCTCCAGATTCATTCCGGTGATATGGACCCAATCGACGTTGCGCGTGGCCGCGTTGGGATTTTTCACAGCGGTGCATCCGGCGGGCTGGCAGGCGATGAAGCCGCTCGAATCGGGTCGCGGAATCGTGCCGCCGCCGCTTTCCTGATAGCCGATGAGCGAGCTGCCGTCGCCGAGCAGCTCGACGGCGTCGTTGTTGGTCGTGTCGTTGATCGTGAGCTGCGCGAGTCCCCAAAGCAACGTGGTGGCGGCGGGGATCTGGATGTGCGACGAGCCGGTGAGCGCGCCCGTAAGGCCGCGCGCGTCGCAGACGCCATCCGAGGCGCTTGCGGCGGTGAGGCACGCGTTGATCTTCGCAGCAGCGTCCGAGCCGGAGAAGCGCTCGGCCTTCTGCACTCCGTTGAGCGAATTCACGGCGGCGGAGCCGCTGACGTCGAGGTTGTACTGCGGACTGGTCGTGTTCACACCGAGCGACGTGGGCGTGAAGCGGTGCTGCGCCTGCATCTGGTTGATGGGCCAATTAAATTGCCCATAGAGACCGTTGGTAAAATTCGCGCCGGTATCGCTGGCGCTTGAGGAGCTTGCGCCCGCCACGTATAGCGCCGGAAGTCCTCCGCCCGGATATGCGGTCGGCGCAGTGTTCCGCACCACGCAATATCCGACGAGACTCGCCGCTCCCGCCGCCGACGGAGTCCATGAGATGTTCACGGTTTGCGTGCCGGATGTGGTCGTGGCGGCGGCGCTGACGAGCGATGGCGCTCCGTAGGAATTACAAGTAGGCGCAGCGCCGTAGAGGGGAGCAACGAAATAATAGTAAGTCCCTGCCGCGAGCGTGCCGCCAGATGCGGGCGTAGCCGTTACGTTGGTTGGCGGCACTGTCTTTGAGAATCCTACATCGAGAGTCTCAGGGGAAGATTGGACTAGCTGCGTGGTCCAGCCATAACTGAGGCCGTTGCCAAATAGAATACCCTGCACGGGATCGCCAGCAAGTTGAGAGAATTTGCTGCCATTTGCTGAAAGCCGCCACGCCGGTCCTTCCTGAGCGGCCAGGACGTCAGAAGCATACACATCCGTGCGCAAGCGGCTTCCGTCAGAAGTGTTCACCGAATAATCGAAGCCATTTTCATTCTGACGTGTGGCTGTGAGGGGATTGCCTGAGCCATTGACAACGCCCGTGGCGCAGTACGTCTGGCAGCCGAGAACATGCACGCTGGCGAGAACATCGCTCGAGCCGCTCATCACGATCGCATTGGGGCCGTTCGCCGCAGCGTGATTGATCGTGACGCCGGTGAGCTGCGTATTCGACGGATTAAAGTTGATGACGGCTGTCGCGCCGCCCGTGGGATCGGATTCCAGAAAATTGTCGATGGTGATCCCGTCGATCCCGCCGGCCATCGCCACGTTGCCCGCATTGCCGGTGTCGTTCGTTATGTAGAGGAAGTCTTGAGCGGCGTCCTCGCGCGACATATTGCGGAATACCCAGATTCCCGGGGGGCCGCCGGCGACATTGGCTCGCTGACTGTAATGGATCGCCCCGCCGACCATGACGACATCCGATAGGAAAACTAGGCCGACGCCCGGCGTTGAGGAGCCGAATGTCTCGCCCGTCATCAACATTGTGGGCACGCCGCCGTTCCCAGTGCCGGAAACCTGCAGGCAGCCGCCACGCATCCAGAACCAGATCGAGTTCGTCACCTTGAGCGGCGTATTGTCGGTCTGCGCTGTCACGGGCACGCGCAGGCAGACGTTGTTGAGCGTGAAGTTCGAGCTGTTCTCGAAAAGCACCGCCTGGTTGTGGCCTTGGATGCCGAGGTTTTCGAGCGTCACATCGGATTGGTTCGCAAAGCTGATCACGGGCGCGGGGCTGGGCGTCGTGCCCAGGTTGCCGACAATCAGAAAGGCATTTGGAGCGTTCGCGAACTGCATGAGCGACCCATTGCCTAGCCCCGACAAATGCAACCCAGCGCACGACGGCAGAATCGGAGTGTTCGTTTGCGTTTGAGTGAGAATATAGGTTCCGGGCGGGAAGGCGACACTCGGCGCATTATTTGAGCCTGAGATGGGACTTGTGCAGGCATAGGTAATCGCCGCCGCGATCGCGGTCGTGTCGTCGTTCACTCCGTTGCCCTTGGCGTTGTAGGGAGGGCAGGTCACGTCGATGTACGGGCGCGGGCCAGCCATGCAGCCGCTGCCGGTGACCTGGAGCGAGCTTGGCGAAAAAGTGCCGGGGCTGAAGCTTCCCGACGTGAGAGTTCCAGTAACCGTGGCGTTGCCGGAAACCGTGAGATTGCCGCCGAGATTCAGGCCGAACGCGGAGATGTTGTTGCCCGAGCCGGAGGACGAAAGATCGGCGGGGAGAATCACGTCGTGATACGTGATCGTGCCGGTGATGCCCGGACCGGTGATCTGGATCATGTAGCGTCCGGCGGGAGCGTAGAAATGGTAGTTGCCGATGCCGTCGGTCTGAAGCGGATTCGCGGAGGTGGTGGTCAGCGTCGCGTCGGTGTAAAGCGTGGCGAGCGGTGAGCACGGCGTGCCGGTCGCGGTGGCCTGGCAGACGGTGACGGTCGCGCCCGCGAGGGGATGTCCGGACGGGCCGAAGACGATGTCGTCCTTGCGCGAGCCTTGCGCGTGCGCGGCCGGCGCCGCGGCGAAGAGCAGCATCGCCGAGCACGCGAGGAACGCCGCGATCGTGCCCATCCGAGTCAGACCCGGCAAAAGCGATGTGGAGTGCGGGAGCGAAGCTCCCGCTGTTTGCCGCCCGAGCTTGCTCGGGCGTGCTGCAATCGTGAGCCAAGCAAGGCCGCCGTGGCAAGCCCCGGCGAAGAGGGAGCGGGAGCAAGCTCCCGCACTCCACAGTACTTCGCGGCCCGCGCGCGCGGATCGCCGAGATGGATGTGCGGCGTTGCGACAAGGATCTGCGCCGGTCGTCCGCCCTGACTTACTGGCGGACTGCACCCCTACGGAAAGAAGATCGGTGCCCGTCATCGCGAATTTCATCATCGTGTTCCCTTCTCTTTCACGCGGCGATTTCGCCTGGCTGAGAATTGTAAGCCCGGTCTTGTCCAGCCGTCATTCTGGCCAGAATGTGTGATGAATCCGAGTGCGTCAACGCGCGGGCGTTGGTTTTGCGCCTGCGTTCGATGCGGCGGGAGCGGCGGCCGGCGCGGACACGGGTTGCGTGATCTTGGAACCGAGGCCGTGCTTCGGGGCCTTTTCGGCGTCGAGAATGGCTCCGCAATGCTTGTAGACGGCGACGCCCGTCTTGACGCGTTCGCCGCACGCGGGGCATTCGCTCAAGCGCATCGGGACGTACGCCCACTCGCGCTCGACGCCGAGAGCCATCGCGGCTCGGCGGTGCAGATCCGAAATTTCGCGGAAGGAATGGCCGCGCGCCCAGAGCGTGTCGCCCTCGCCGATGAGACGATGGTAGTAAGCGTCGCGGCGCACGGTAGCGGCGGCGAGTTCCTCGGGCGTGGGGCGCTCGCCGACGCAGGCGAAGATTCCGTGGTCGTGGAGGTCCTGCAAAATATCCTCGGCGATTTCGCGCGCGGAAATCGGGTACGGGAAGCGGCGGCCGTCGCCGAGATCGATCACGTCGGAGCGTGAGGTGAGGAGCAGCAGCGCGAACGACTGGGGTTTCGCACACGCGGGAATGTGATAGATGCCGTGCGTGCGCGAGATGTACCAATCCTGATCGGAGATGGACGCGATCGCGACGGTCGCGGAGGTGTCGCCCTTCGGTTGCGTGTCGATCGTGATGTTGCCGCGGCCGCCGCCGAAGTGCGAGAGCGGACGGGGCACGTCGTTGCCGGTGAGTTGAGTGGAAGCAGCCATTTCGGTTTGCAAGGGAGTTTCCTTTCGGGGTGTGTGACGGGCACTACACTTCGCAACGATGGGGTTCTGTAGCGGCGGCCTTTAGGCCGGCGGGGCCCTGAACCGAGCCGCGTGTCATTCCGAGGCCGGGTTTGGGCCGAGGAATCTCTCTTCGCTTTCCGTCATGCCCAGGCCTGAAACAAGAGAGATCCCTCGCTGCGCTCGGGATGACAACGTCAAGGGCGGACGATCAAGACAGATGGGCAACATTTCGCCAAGAATATTTGCCGGGCATCCGCCCTGACTTACTAGCGGACTGTGCCCCTACGGAGAAACTGCCTGACACACTTCAATTAAGCGGGCTAGACTCGGGCACTCGCACGCTAATGATCCTCGACAGGACCATTGGCTGCTTCTCGGGCCGCACGAGACAAAAGCTCCCGTCGGGCGACGCAATGCAGGCGCTGGGCATAAACCTGAAACGGAGATCGTATTCGCCCGGTTTTTGGAAAACCTTTGGATCGTAGGCCCCCGGTCCAAGGGTAGCGATCCTGAATGTTCCTTCGCTCGCCTGACCCGGAAGAATTGCTGTTTCGACGCTAAAGTTCCTGCTGCAGGACCACATAAGAGTGCGCACGGGTTCCCAGTCGGCGCCTTCAGACCGAAATTCGGGCGTAATGCTGAAGTCGCTGCAGGCAAAACGTGCGTATCTGACTGCACGGTCTCCGACATTCCGAACGGAATAGCGGAACAGCATGCAATCAACTCTTGCGCTTGGTGCCGTCGCACAGACGCCCAGGCGGTCGGCCTCAGTCTTGGGTATGTCTCCCGACGCTACAGAGACGTCAAACGCAAACTTCAGACTGCCGAGATCCGGTAACGGCGGCGACTCAACCGTGATCTCGTTCGAGAGCACAGTCACGGGTTCCTGAACGCCGACGTCAGGCGCGGTGCTGCCCGGGCGAACGACCTGCAATCGAGTCAAACAGTCCTTCCCCTCGTGTAGCTCTGTGCAACCGAATAGTGCCCAGTGCGCGCGCAGCGTGTACGATCCGGGGCCCAAGAAATCGATGGCTGTAATCGAACGGCGTGGAGATATCAGCCGAGTCGTGTACCTGATTTTCTGTCCTGGCTTCAATCGAAGGTTGATCCAGTCGAGCGTGGTGCAAGGAGGGCCTCCTGGCTGACTTATCGGCAACCAACCGGGATTCGATCTGGGCTCCTTTTCCTCGAACACGACGTACGGATCGGAGCAGCGCAGCCCGCTTATATGGATCGTATGTTTGCTCGCATTTTGCAGCGTCAATGTAAAGGCGCGGCAGGTCAAAGTTATCGACGCCTCTCCTCCGCAACTGGGGCCGAGCGGCGAATGACCGTGCGGCTTTTCGCGCAAAGTCAGGTGAAAGTCCGATGCTGGAGGCAGCAGCCGTGGAAATTGTGCTCCTGCCGTTGCGGTGGAGCAGCCGGCCAAACCACAAAGGGCTAGAAGAATCGTCGCGTGAAACTTTTGCATGTGGAACTCGAGAATTTCGCAATCGAGCTCGTGAAGCCTGCCCGTGGCATTGTTGCCGATCCCGTATCGTTACGTTCTGATGCCGGAAGCTGCTTGATGGATGCCGAGACAGTGCCTTGTGTCCTGATGAAGCTCCAAGAATCACGAACCGCCTTCCTCAAGAATTTCGGCGCAGGCGGAATCGAAATCGCGGGCGCGGCGGGACTCGCGCTCGGCTAGAGCGAGGCGTTTCACCTGGCGCGGGCGGTGGCGCGACCACTCGACCGCGCGGACGATCCAGTCGCACGCCGCGGGAGTGAGCGGGATGAATTCGCCCGCAGCGGTTTCGAGCGTGAAGCAGTGCTCGTACTCGCCGCGCGCGGGATATGGGCCGAGCGCGGGGATGCGAATGCCGTCCTCAACTTCGAGCGTTTGCGCGTACCAGAGATCGGGCGAGCCGTAGAGTTCGGGCGGCGTCCAGCGCTCGATGTGCCAGCGGTCGAGCGGAAGATATTTCGGGACGCGGCGCAGCTCGATGGCCTCGCGGATCACGTTGCCATTGGCGTCGCGGTCGATCCAGCGGCCGCCGATCCAAGTCAGGCGCGCGCCTCCCCACACAACGCGGAAATTCGGCTCGCCGAATTGGTTCGTGCCGCCGGCGCGCGTGATGCGCTGCTGCGTGGAGGCGGGCGCCTCGTGCGTTTCTCGGATGACCTGAATCAAGGTGGGATGGAGCAACCGACCGGCTGGCAAGTAGGGGGAGATCGTGGACTAACTTGGTTTTCTGTGGTTTAGTCTGCCAGTTCGATGGCCCTCGAATTACGCGGCTACCGAAAACTGGGAGGAAATCACATGGGCGAAGATAGCGGTCTCAAAGTTCTGCGGGTGGTGCTCGTGGTGGTTGGTCTGATCTTCGTGTTCGGGGTGTATCCGCTCACCATGGTCTGGCCCTCGGGATGGATATGGCACTCGGGAGGCCATTCGGACTACCTGCAGATGATCCTGGGCATTTACCTGACGCTCGGCATTTTCCTGATTCTCGCCGCGCGCAACCCGCTCGAGAATCTGAGCCTCATCTGGTTCACGGTGTGGTCGAGCGTGGTGCACGGCGGCATCATGGCGGCGCAGTCGTTTGCCTACCCCGAGCACCGCGGACACTTGCTCGGCGATGTGCCCGCGCTGTTGCTGATAGCGCTGGTGCTGGCGATTCTCACGCCTCGAGGCGAGAAAGCGAGAGCGTTGCGGCACGGCGGTTGAAAGGACGGCATAGGGCGCGCAATCGAGGAGTTGCAACATAGTTTACTTCTCAGCTGTGTTCAGTTTTCAGGGGCGACCGCAATGGCCGCCCCTTTTCTTTTGTGCGCCGCCGCGACCATCCCAGGCCGTGCGTTTCTCGCAGCACTCGGATCACAGGAAAGTTGCCGGGCTGGCGATTCGTAGGACAATCACAGGAGACATCTGAACGGGAGGCGCGCGATGATCGTGGCCGCAAAGGTGCAAATTTGTGCAGAAAATGGCGCGTTCAGGCGCGTTAACAGACGACTTTTGGCAGCGCTGGGCGTGGCGGCGACTGCGTTCGTCGCGGGAGCGTGGCTGCTCGTCGGCGGCGCGGCGCAGGCGCAGAGCGCGGGAAACGGCTATATGCGCGTGATGACCGCGCACGGCCAGATGGCGGGTGAATCGACGGACCAGGCGCACATGGGATGGATTCCGTTGCAGCAGGCGACGCTGCCGTCCGCGGCGGACATTGCGGCGATGGCCCAGGAGAGCGCCGATTCCGCGGCGGCGGGGGCGAAGCCGGGCACGATCGTCCACAAACCGGTGACCATCATCAAGGATCGCGACGATTCGTCGCTGGCGCTGCTGAGCGCGTGGACCGGCCATCAGAAGCTGCCGGAGGTCGATATCGTTCTCACGAAGGTGGGCGACCAGCCGACCGTCACGTACAAATTGACCGATGCGACGATCATTTCGATTCGCGCCGGCGGAGACGACAACGGCACCGAGGGGGCGCTCGAGCAGGTGCGGTTCAATTACTCGAAGATCGAGATTGAGAAGTAGGATGCGGCGATAGGGTGCAGGTCTCCGATGTTCTATTTTTCCTCGGTGGTCGTTGTAATCCTCGTGTGTACCCTACGGTTTGGAGCCGAGTCAATTCAGAGGTACAAGAGTTTGCCGCAGCTCGCGGGTGGAACCCGCGCCTACTCCGGGCGCTCGTCCAGGTTGCGCGTTCGGAATCCTTGTGTGGAGTGCGGCGGCTTGCCGCCGCTGTTTGCCGCACGGGCTTGCCCGTGCGTGCTGCAAACGTGAGCCAAGAGAGGACGCCGGGGCAAGCCCCGGCGAAGAGAAGCGGGAGCAAGCTCCCGCACTCCACATGGGGCGTGCCAACCGGTCGGTGTTTGCCGATTGCGTCGGCAACTTGGCCCAGAGCGAAGCCGCAGGAAGGCATTCCGCAGAGTCGTCCGGAATGCACAGCCCGCACTGCGCGCGGTCGCTTTTTTGTCGCACCTGAAGGTGCGACCCCCTAAGAGACAGTAGCGGCGAGTAATTCCCTTCTCCGCACGTAGCGCACGCGGTACACTTTTGCGGCCATGAGAAAACCCAGCCTGGACAATCTTTTATCGCACGCAATTACTTGCGCGGCAGTGGTGGCACTCGCGCTGGTGATGTGCGGCGCGCCTAGCTTTGCAGCGCCGCGACAGAGCGCCGGCGCAGCGTCACAGCAACAACAGGGCGAGCCGCCCGCTGCGGCGCAGCAGCAAGCCGGGGACCGGGTCTGGGCGCCGCCGTTAGCGGGCGCTGTCATGTACACAGTCGACCCCAGCGAGGCGGACCCGCAGATCAAGCGTTTCGATGCGTGGAATATTGTGTCATACCGCAATGATGTAAAGCGCGATGCGCCGCTGCTCGTTTGGTTCTCTGGCACCGGGGGCAAACCCAAGGATGGACGACTTTTTATCGAGCTCGCCACGAATTTGGGCTATCGCGTGATCGGCCTCGAATACGACAACGCGATTTCGGTGCCGCAGACGTGCGGAAGAAATCCCGATCCGGCATGCTCGGATCGGTTTAGGCAGAAGCGCGTCTTCGGCGACGACGTCACGAACGACATCGACGACATGCCGAATGAATCGATCGTCAACCGGCTGACGAAGCTTCTGGTGTATCTCGACGCGCAGCACCACAACGAAGGCTGGGCGCAATATTTGCGCAACGGCGAGCCTCACTGGTCGCGCATCGTCGTGTCCGGGCACTCGCAGGGCGGCGGGATAGCTGCGTACATCGCGAAGAAAAAATCCGTGGCGCGGGTGATCGTGCTATCGGGCGCGTGGGATCGCGTGGAGGCGACGAAAGAGTGGGCGCCGTGGGTGACGTCGCCGAGCGCGACGCCGCTCGACCGATGGTACGCCGCGTATCATCAGCGCGAGTCGCGCGCCGACGCGATGAAGCTCGCATACGAGGCGCTGAAAATTCCGCCGGAACACATCCGCATGTTGACGCTCGATCCCAACCCGCTGAACAAGTTTCCCGCCGGCGCCGATGTGTATCACGTGAGCATGATCGCGCCGGGCGTGACGCCGATCGACGCGAACGGTAATCCCGCGTATGCCGCCGATTGGGCGTTCATGCTCGGCAGCGCGAAATAGGACGAGCCGACCCGCTGCGCATTCGATGACGGCCGTGCTTTCGTAGGGGCGGGAGGGGTTTGTAGCGCCGGCATCCTGCCGGCGAATTTTGGCGGCGCTGATGGAAACGAAACCCGCCGGCAGGATGCCGGCGCTACGTTCGGAGGCAGCGCGCGGAGTTGCAGGATGGGCGGCATCGCGCCAAGCATCTGCGCCGGGCACGGCGTGCCGTGCCCCTACAGAGGAAAAATCAATTACAACAAGGGTTGGGCTACTTCGCGGCGGAGGCGGGCTTGTCGGATTTGCTGGGCTGGGCGGTGAGTTGCGACACCGACTGCTCGGCCGCGGGGCTGGCCTCGGGTAGAGCCGCGGGATACTTCAGCTCGAGCCATTTGTACCAGCCGCCATCCATGACTTTCACGTTGGTGTAGCCGAATTCGGCGAGCTTGGCGAGCAAGTCTTCGGTGTCGTGCCCGCACGAGCCGTACATGATGAGCGTCTTATTGCGCGGGAGATCGATCGGAAAGCGCTTGATCCGCATCACCCACGGATAGTTGATCGCGCCGGGAATGTGGCCTGCGACGTAGCCGTCCACGGGCTGCGTGTCGACGAGCGCGATGTCGGAGCGCTTCTCCTGCAGCATCTTGAGGACGTCGGCCGGAGTGACGTACTGCACGGGCGCGGCGGCCATCACGGCGGGGTCCATCGAAGCGGCGTCGTCCTGCGCGCGCACCGCCGGGGCGATGAAAATCGCCGCCGACAACAGGGCCATCACCGCGAATGATTTCTTCATAGTGACCTCCCGCGCGTCCGACGTGCCGCTAACGCCAGATGGTAACGCCGGGAACCCGCGCGGTCAATGATTAGGCCCGTCAACAGGCGGGGCACCGGGGCTTTACGGCTTCTCCGCCATTTTGCCGATCGATTTAGCTAATGGCTCGTGGTCTCGAAGGTTGGTCGTCAAAACGACCGCGTTCGGAGGGCAGAAGAATGCAAAGATTGCGTCGCCGAGGTCCCGACAGGTTTCACGGTCAAACTTCTCATTCGGATGCTTTATAAGTTGCTTCAGTGCTCGGCGCCTTCTTTGGTCCTCTCTCCTGCCTGAGTTCTCTGGAACTGCGTTGCGCAGCGCCTCCAGTAGCTTCGGTTGCGATCTGAGTTGCGGCCCTAAGCAGCATTCCTGGTCTCGGTCGCATTCCCATGGCTTCAAGTCGAGTAGCCCGTCTTTTCCGATGCGAGGCGCTGCCTCGACGTAGCATGGCAAATCGTGAACCACCTGTGTGGTGATTTTGCGGCGCTTGCGCCAGCTGCGACTGATCAGAGATATGAGCGCCAATCTGTAGCTGTCAGCCATTTCTTCGTCACTGCTACCTAGACCGGCGTACGGCTTTGGCTTACTCTTGGAAACGGTTGCGGCGGCTGAAAGCGCCTCCATCGCGGTCGCTTGACGATAGCTTCCCCTAGCTAGGGCGGCGACTGCCTGAAGTGTATCCCGCAGAGATTGGGTCACTACGAGCTTGTCGTGAAGATATGCGAAGTTCCTGAGTGGTCCGGCTTTCCATTCCTTAATTGAATAGACGGGAAGTAAGGTGTTCTGGTAACGCGCAAGAGCCGTTTTAGCTCTTTGCTGCTTCGGCGTATTTGGCTTGAGAAGGATGTCGGTGAGAACAGTCGTCTCTACATATGCATCACTCATTCGTTTTCGGTCAATTCAGCACCCTCGAGGAGGTTCCCAAGATCGGGCGGGTCGACTTCGAGGCCACGATCTTCGAGTTCTTCCACGCGTTGGAGTCCTTGCTCTAGCGACATAACCGGGCCAGCGCGTAGTTCCCGCAGAACGCGCGATACTGCGTTAAGTTGGTCCGAAGCGAGGGGCTTCCCGTGCAAATTCGTGAAGGCGAAATGGAGCGAATTGACTATGACCCCAAATCCATCGCCGATAGATCTATAGGCAAACAATTTCGGCAACGCCAGCTGTACACGCTGTACGAAACGGTCAGCCTCCATCGGACTGTCGGACCTTTGGGCCTCCGCGAGTAAATCGCACGCTTGCTTGAGCAACTCCAGAACTCTGACTATCTGGGAGGATTGTCCCGGAGGAGCTTCATACAATCGGTCGATGTCAATTACCGGAGCGAGTGCCGCGGCACCTCTCGTTTCGAGGGTAATTTCGCGAACCGGCGACAAGGTTGGTTCAGAGCGGCTGATAGCAGGTGCTCCGGTCTGATCCGGCAATCGCGGCGACGACTTTAGGCGAACCTCTTGAATGCTCGTCCCGGTGTCGCTCATCTACCACCACCTTGGAGGATATCGTCAACTTCCTTCCTGATGATCCGAACTTTCTGCAGCAACCATTCTTGAGGCTCCCACTGTTCGCGCTCGACAGGGGCCACCGTGTAGTAGTCGATATCCAAAGTTAGGCCGATTAATTTCCTGTCGAATTTCGGCACGTTACCCTGCAGTTCCGGGGGCACATTCAACTTTATCTCGGTTGTTTCCGCCTTCAAACGGACAGTCGCGCCAATCTGCGCGTCTTCCCACCTAAACAGAACCTCGGTCGGACTCTCGGAGCTGTTGAAGCGTTTCGTAGGCTTGAGATTCGCGAGCATCATGGACGCCAGTGCCGCCTTCGATTCGTCTTCAGTCTTAAATTCCTTCCTCATAATGTAACGTAATCCGATCCTTGTAAAGACGGTAATTTCCAGTTGACTGACGACAGCGTCGAAATAGATCTTGCAGTCACGGGTAAATGTTTCGGCACCCTTGTCAGGCTGGCCGCTTGTGAACCTGCATGACCCAATGTCGAGCGTAAATGTCCCTTCCTCGGCAGACCACGCAGTTTGCTGAGGGCTAGCGGTCAGAACATTGATGTCGGTGAAGGAATCGCGGATGTCCCTCAGAACCTGGCCGGTACGGTCGTAAATGAGGTAAGCGTTCTTGTAGCGCAATTCAGCCGTGATACTGACCGGCTTAAAGTCGTCAAAGGCCAGGAGGCTTGGCATAGCAGTGAACGCAAAGTCTATAGCCCTTTCGACTGCATGCGCAAGCGATCTGTGTCCACCCGGTGCACGCGACGGGCGCTGCGTTAGTGCGACGTAGGAGTCTTCGCCGGCTTGGGAGGAGGTGTCCCGGCAGGTGCGGCCGAGTCCGCCGGGGCGGAATCGCCGGGCGCGGGCGGTTCATACGTCCAATCGGTGTCGACGGTCTGCTTCCCCTGCAAGCCGTCCTTCTGGTTCAGAATCACGCTCTGCACGTCGACGATCGTGCCTTTGTCCTTGCACGTGACCGTGCCCTTGTACGCGTACTTCTGCGCGAGGAATTTGGTAAATGCGGTGGACCAGGCGGAGCTGGACGGCAAGCCGGCCGTGTCGAAGGGATCGCTGAAATAGACGGTCGGCTTCTTGTCGTCCGAATAGCAGTAGGAGGCGCGCGGCGGGGGACCCTGATCCGCTGCCGGAGGCGGTGGCGGCGGTGGGGCGTCGGCGGGTTTGGCCGGCGGAGCTGGGGCGGGGTTCGCGGCTTGTCCCGGCCTCCAATTCACTTGCACGACATTCAAGCCATTCTTCTGCCAGGCGTTTGCTTCGGCGGCGAGGATCCTTTGTTGAATCGCGGGGTCCGCGCTGAGAGGGTTGCAAATTGCCGATGCAACGGTCTCAAGGTGATAGTTGGCCTTGACGAACGTGTTCCAAGCGCCGGTGAGCGCGGTGCGCATGCTCGCGTCCAACGGAAGCAGTTGGCTGACGTAAATGGTGACGTGCCCTCCACCGGGTGCGACGGAGGTGGCCATGCACTGAAAAGCCGACATCTGCGCCGAAGCGGACGGAGCCGCGAGCGCAAGAATGAGCAGGATCGCCGCGACCGCGAATGAAGTCTTCATACCGACGGGCCTCCGCGCGTTGGTTCGTGTTGCGAGGCCCGGAATGTTATCGCCGGAGACGCCAGCGGGTCAACACGGAGGCAACGTTCCGCGTCTGGAGGTTTGAATGTAGCGCCGTGCTTCAGCACGGCATTCTTATCCGTTGCGTGCCGCGCTAAAGGCCGCGGCGCTACAGTTAAACCTTCTAATACCCCGTGGGGATGGCGAGGTTGTCGATGTAGGCACCGCTGCGGGGCGACTCGTTCCGCGTCTGGAGGTTTGAATGTAGCGCCGTGCTTCAGCACGGCATCTTCGCCGACGAGACCGTGCCGCGCTAAAGGCCGCGGCGCTACAGTTAAACCTTCTAATAGCCTGTGGGGATGGCGAGGTTGTCGATGTAGGCACCGCTGCGGGGCGATTCGTTCCAGACCTGGAAGCCCGTAACGAAATAGAAGATGTACGCCGAAGCGAGGCCTCCGCTCGTCCCGTAAATCGGGAAGACGGTTTGCCCGCCGACATCGTAGAAGTCGATGTCGGTCATGACGGCGCGTCCCCAGTGCGAGAGGTCGAGGAAATCGACGCGCGACTGATTCGCGTTGATGCTCGACTTGATGGGCACGCCGGCCATGGACTTCTCGCCGGTGAAGAGCAGGTCGAGGTCGCTGGCGCGGCCGCCGGCTCCCTCCTTGATGATCTGCGAAATCGTGACGCCGAGCTGCTCCCACTGGTGCTCCTGCTCGAGCGAGGTGTAGGCGATGAGCTTCGACACCTGATTCGAGCCGAGGGATTTCCGCACCTTGTTGATGGCGAGGCGGACGGCGCCGGGCGTGAGCGCGGAGCTATTGCCGTTGACGCGCGGCGTGGCCAGCTCGACGGGATAGGTGGCGCGGTTGAGGTTGAGCCATGTGCCGGTGGTCGCGTTCGTCTGATGGTAGAGGATGCCGAATAGCGACGTGGGCTGCGCGCCGGTGAGGCCGTCGTGCACGACGAGATCGTTGGCGCTGGTGCCGGACGGGAGCGCATCGACCTGGATCAGCGAATTGAACGGGTCGACGAGCAGGACGTTGGCCGAGCCGCGGTTGGTGGTGAGCGTCGGGTCGTACACCTGCACGGTCTGGTTGTAGTAGAAAAGCTGCGCGCCGGGCGGCTTCGCCATGGTGAACTGCGCGGCGACGCCGGACGGCAGGCCGCTCGTGGTGATCGAACCGATCGTGCCGAGGACGCCGTTGCCGTTGGTTTGCATCACTTTGTCGAGAAACGAGCGGAACTGCACCATCGCGTTTTTCACTTCGCGCTTGGCGGCGTTCTCGACGGCTTTGTCGGGCGCGTTGCTGGCGTATTCGACGAGCTTGGTGATTTCGACGGCGTGGCGGAAGAAAACGGGCGTGACCTGCGCGACGTCGTAGAGCGTGCCCGAGCCGCGGCCGAGGTCGCCGCCGTCCATGTTGGCGAGGCCGGCCTTGCCTCCGGGGCGGATTTGCAGCGGGAGGCGCATGTTGCGGGAGCTGACGCGTTCGACGTCGCCGCGCTGCTGGATCATGGTGAGCAGGATGTCGTCGCGTTCGTAGAGGAGCGGAAGCTTGTCGCGAACCTTTTCGAGTTGGAGCGCGACGGATTGGGCGTTCTGCATCTGTGCCATTGATTGGATTCCCCCTTGGAATGGAAATGCGTGAGAAGTGGCGAGTGTCCCGGTTTCGCGCGTAAACCGCGCACCGGGATCCCGGTTCGTCGTCCGAACCGGGAACGAGTGGCTAGAAAATCGTAGCGGTGTTCGTAGCGCCGGCATCCTGCCGGCGTCTTTGGTTCTGCGCGCGCAATGCTCACGTGGCAGCAAAGCGCTCGCGCCTCTCTCTCGCAGCACACGCAAGACCCGAAAATCGCCGGCAGGATGCCGGCGCTACGGGGCGGGCGCGTCGTGGTGCGGCGGGAGTCAGAGATGGTGCGGCTGTCCTCTTCGGACGGGCAATAAATCCGGGGAACTGTTTTCGTAGCGGCGGCCTTCAGGCCGGCGCATTGTCGGATTTCATTGAAGAGAAGACGCCTACCTAAAGGTGGCCGCTACGAAGGCAGACCCAATCGCGGCGGGCGGGCGGGTCAGGGGCGCGGCCCTGACCGCAAACTGCTCCCACGGCCAGTTGAGGTGCGGCTCCCGACGCGAGATGATGCGCCCGCTGGCGGATGTCTCAGGCCAGCGCGCGTTCCACGCACCCACCCGCGCGAGATAACACGCCGAAACCTTTTCTCCGGGGGACGACCATATGGGAATTCGAAAGCTGCTCTTTGCGGGGGTGTGTCTGGGGATATTCGCGATGATGCCGGCTTCCGTGCACGCGCAGTGCACGTCCAGTCAGAATGCGGCAGTCGAGTGCTTTGTCTCGAACGCGCTGAAGACGAATCTGACCTCGCTGCGTTACGGCATGACGACGTCGCAATTCAAGAGCTATGGCGTGGCGGTTTCGAAAATCCTGCAGGATCAGCAAACATATATCGTTCTGCTCGGGCTATCGGGCGCTGTGGCGGACGCGATGCCTCCGACGAACGCGGATGGCTCCGCAAACGTGGCCGCCCAGCAAGCCGCGATGAACGCCATCGTGTCCGCAGCTGTGACCGACGGCCTGGCGACGATCCCGCAGCAATCAAGCCAGCAGGACCTCGAATGGTTTTCGCTGGATGTGGTGACCGCAATGAACGAGAGCAGCGGGGTGACGCTCTCGCCGGGCACGCTGCTGCGCGTCGTCGATTCGTACATCGTCACAGCGACGGCGGGCGGCACGGTGAATTGGACGACGGTGAACAACGGCCTCGCGACGATGGTGAGCAATCTTGCGTCGGCCGGGCTGCTGAAACTTTCGCCGTCGGTGACGCTGAGCCAGGCGCAGGCGTTCGCGCAATCGCTGGCGCAGGCGATTTACACGTACAAGGTGTCCACCGGGCGGAGCAGCTTGTGAGTACGGTTTCGTAGCGGCGGCCTTCAGGCCGGCCACTTTTCCGCTTCGGTTTAAGAGAAGGCGCCCACCTAAAGGTGGCCGCTACGAAGGCAAACCCAATCGCGGCGGGCGCGACCGCTGGATAGGCAACACTGCGCCAAGCATGTCTGCCGGGCGTCCGCCCTGACTTACTGGCGGACTGTGCCCCTACGGCACCACGCTTCGCATTTCGACCACAGATTCAGTTCCCCCTACAAATTCAAAATGTCGGAGTCGGACATGCGGGCGTAATCGATGTTGCGCGGAGTCATCGAGCGAATGCCGTCGTTCCCTGCTCCGCTTGAGCCGGCGATATCGACACGGCGCTCGGCGGCGCGCTGGCGCGAGCGGCGGTCGTGGTTCGCAGCGACGACGGTGGACGTCCATTCGTTGAGGACGCGTTTCGCGACGCCGGGCAGCGCCTGGCGCGCGCGTCCGGTGATGAGCGAGCTGGCGATTCGAGCGGAGGGTCGTATCGAGCTCGCGGTAGATTTCGCCGACGACGCGGTTGCGCGCGGTTTTCGAGACGCCGTCGGGGAGCAGGCGCTCGACCTGCGATTCGATCGCGTCGAGGACGCTTTCGACGGCGGCGGCGTTCGCGGCGTGGAAGAATTCGGTTTGCGCGGGGGTCCGGCCGGCGGGTTGCGTAGCGGAAGGGTTTGTAGCGCCGGCATCCTGCCGGCGATTTTCGTTTCCATCAGAGCCGACCAAAGACGCCGGCAGGATGCCGGCGCTACGTTCGGAGGCGGGCGGAGTAGCCGGATGGGCGGCCCCACGCCAAGCATTTGCGGCGGGCACGGCATGCCGTGCCCCTACGGAAGATGGGCCATCCGATGCGCTCCCGCCGAAGTTTCGTGCCTCCGTGCTTCCCTGCCTCACTCCCTCGTTTCCTCCGTGTCTCTGTGTCTCTGTGGCCAAGCCGGTCATGGCTTGCGCGAGAGAGGCGAAGGCGGCGGGGTCGAGCGCGGCGACGGCACGGGCGAGTTCGGCGTGGTCCTCGGGGCGGCGCGAGAAAAAGAGCGCGTCCATGCGGTCGAGGTCGGCGAGGAGCGCGGTGGCGGCGCGAGCGTCGTCGGGCGTGGCGAAGGATTCGCGGTAGGAGTGCGCGTCGTCCCAGGCACGGCGGAGATCGGGATTGGCGTCGAGGACGGGGCGCAAATTTTCGGGTTCGGCGTTCGTCGGATCGGCCGCCGGCGGGGCGATGTCATCCCGAGTCCGCTCGTCAGGACGAGGGATCTCTCCGTCAGCGCTGGAAGAGAGATTCCTCGTCGCTTCGCTCCTCGGAATGACAAAGGACGGAGATGAAACGTCGAGCCCGAGAATCTCGTCGTCGGTGGCGGGAATAGCTGGACGCGCGGGGACGGAGCGTTTTTGCGTCGCGCGAGTTGCGGTGGCGTCATTCGTGGCGGGTGCGGATTCGCGCGGCGCGATCTGTGTGGCGGGCATGAAGAAAACCTCCATTGAATCAATAGGGCCGGGTGAATGACCGGCGGTTTGTGGTGATGGGTGGGCAGCGCCAAGCCTCGCAGTAGAAAGCGGGAGCCCTTCGGCTCTCTCGGCACGCTCGGGACAAGTTTCGGCCAGGACAGGCTTCGCTCCCACTTGCCCGGTCGCCGGTTCGCGACATCGGCTTTCCTGCTCTGACCTGCCGCACCATTATTCTGCCGTTATTTGCATAAGTGTGATGCTTGTCACTGTGTTACCCTTTGGCGAAGATCATCATGGCGTGGGTGTTGCACGTGCTTTGACCCCGGGAATGATTGCAGCAAAAGGAGAAGATCATGAACACGTTTCACAAGCTGTGCGTACCTGGGCTCCTTGCGGTGGTTGCGGTTTGCACCGCCGCGCAGCAAACGACCACGACAATCAAGAAGGAACCAGCTAAGGCAACATCGGCGGCTTCGGGCCCCGATATGTATAAGGAGTACTGCGCCGTGTGCCACGGAACGGACGGCAAGGGGAATGGCCCTGCTGTCCCCGCGCTGAAGACAGCTCCGCCCGATTTGACGACCCTCGCCAAGCGGAACAATGGAAAATATCCCGCACTTAGGGTGGGGAGTATCCTACGAGGGCAGGAAACGCTCGTGGCTCACGGCAACCAAGAAATGCCTATCTGGGGCCCCGTGTTCCGCGCAATAGACGTAAGTGCACCGAGTTCCCTCGTTGACATGCGGATCGCGAACCTGAATGACTACCTGGAGTCGTTGCAGGTGAAATAGCTGTGCGTTTCACACATGGGTTTGCTTCATCTGTAGATTCCAGGCCGCATCGCGCGTTGGACACCCGGAGATGTGCGTTCAAGGGTGCGGCCTGGATGCATACAGCCGAGATTGCATGAGGCGCGCTTTCCAAAGAATCGTCTTGTGCGGTTTCGAGGTAGGGCTGGGTACGATTTACGCCCAAGTGATCTTCAGTTCTGCGTAGTCACCGCCGGCGGAAATGGGAACGGTAAACTTCGTCGTGACCTGCTTGGCTCCGGAGATTTGCAGCGTTTTTCGGTAGGAGCCGATGATCGCGTAACTCAAAATCTCGTGGCGGCTCTCGAAGCCCAGATATTTGATGACGGCTTCATTCGAATCGTCCACTTCCGGGATGATGTGAACGCCGTTGAAGTAGGTTGCGTGCACGGACGCGATCCGCTTGATCACAAACGCCGGAGGGCCCAGCTTGATAAACATCTTGTAAATGCCCCGCAGTTGGGCTTCGATCACTTTTTCGGAGCGCGCGATCCAAAGTCAAAAACGCCGGCAGAATGCCGGCGCTACGTTCGGAAACGGCGAGATCACCCGGAGCGAAGTGGAAGGGCCGCCGCTATCTGTGCGATGCGCCTTGAGCGAAGACGCTGCCTGGAAATGGCTGCAAGTGCTTATGTAAGATTGGGTTACGGGCATTCGCCTCTGGGGCGAAAGCGCGGAAATTGAAACCGTCGTACTATTCCGCGCGCGCGCCATTCTCGGTAAATTTGTCACGAGCGGGGGAGAGTATTTAGGCGATCCTAGACGCAGCAACCCGCAATACCGTCTGAGGGAAACGCAATGGCAACGATTGCAACGGCAGAAACGGACTTGAAAGCAGACAAGGGCGCGGCGAGCGTCCCGGTGGAGCGCCGGCGGCGGCGCCGCGCGAAGATTTCCGCGCAAGTGCACCTCCGCGCGACGGGCGAAGTGAAGTTCGAGGAAATATGCAACACGGTGGACGTCTCGCGCGATGGGCTCCTTTTCATTGCGCGCAAAAAGGGATTCAGCAAGGGCATGACGCTCCACGTGACGTTCCCGTATTCGACCGCGTCGGCTGCGATGAACCAGTCGCAACCTGCGGACGTGGTCCGCGTGACCGAGCAGGCGGACGGCAGATTCTCGGTGGCCGTGCAATTTCAGGCGGCGAGCTTCGAAGCGCTGAGCAAGGGCAAGACCGAAGCGTTTTCGTCGGGCAGCGGCGTGCCAACGGCGCAGGGGCAGGACAAGCCGCAGCCGATGGTGTTGGCGGTCGAGCCGGATATGCGCACGTCTGAAATCATGCGCAGCATGCTCACGCAGGACGGTTACAACGTGGTGGTCGTCGCGACGGCGCAAGAGGCGCTCGAAATTTTGCGCACGCAAGTGCCGGCGGTGTTCATCGCGGAGGTCGAGGCGGTGGACATGTCCGGCCACGATCTTTGCCTGATCATCAAGCGCAACGAGCGGCTGCAGCGCGTGCCGGTGATTTTGCTCACGCGGTCCGCGCAGCCCGCGGATTATTCGGCGAGCCACCAGATGGGAGCGGTCGTCTGCATGGCGAAGCCGTTCCAGCCGGAGCGATTGCAGCACGTGGTGCGATTGGTCGCGCCGCCTCCGACGCTGCGCAGCGCGTATGGCGCGCCGCGCAATATGTCGAGCTTGGTCGAGCGGACACTGTAAGACCGAGGACACCGAGCGCGGAGTTTAGGGCATAGATTTTTGCGCGAGCGCCGCTCGTGCGTTTTCTTCCGCAACGAGACGAATCGATTACTTCGCTTCCCTCTCTGATTTCCAGGGCCAGGCGCTGCCTGGCAGTCCGGCCGAGGCATACAAATCGCGAATGCCGGAGAGAAGTATTCCCGCGGCCATTGCCGTCAACGTCCAGCGCAGAAATTCCGGGAACGGCGGAGGCGATTTGACGAGCGCCGTGGGCAGCGTCCACCAGATCCGGCCCGGGCGAAAGATGCTGGCAATCATCGCGCCGTAAACGATGCCCATGATTGCGTGCATGACCCGTTCGCCCGGGTACAGGCCTCCGAGCGGCTTGCGAATCCAGTCCTCGACCACGAAATCCCAGAGCGTCAGCACGACCTCGATGAGAAGCAGCGCCGCCAGGACAATTACGTAGCGTCCCTGCCAGGCAATCCAGGGAAGCGTGAAGAACATCACCGTGTAAACGAAGTCGCGCCAGGCGTGCAGTTGGAGTTCGGAACGCGCGGCACGCCCGAGCGCCGGGAGCTTCGCGCGCCATTCGTGGTAGTAGATCGTGTCAAACGCGCCGAGAAACCCGAGAGCGGTGAGCAAATAAAGAACCAGGCTCATGATCCAGTCACCCGATTCGCGATCTGCGGCACATGGTAACACCGCTACCCGGAATGTGGCTGACGCCATTACGATAGGGACTATGTACGAGGGCGCATGGCATCAACTCAGGCGGATCAGAATCATGGCTTTGGCTGCTTTACTCGTCTGGATAGCTTGGCTTGTCGTGGAACGGTTCGTGGATCCGAGTTTCGAGATCACACGGCAGTTGGTGATTAGTTTCGTGGGTTGTGCGGCCTTCTGGAGTTACGCCATTCTGAGATACCAATGGTGGCGCTGCCCTCGTTGCCGGTATCCCTTCCAAGCAGGCGCTATTATCGGGCCGTGGACGATCTGGCCGCGAGAAAAATGCATCCACTGCGGTCTCAGTGTCGGTAGCTAGCGCGTTATGACTCCCAAGTAGTCGGATTATCGGAAACTGACGCACTATATGCAAAGTGCCAGCGGTTGGCGCAATTCCCAGTCGTGATAGGATTGTGCGCTATGAGCGAGAAGTTCAGCGTGGGATTGCTCCAGATGCGGTCGACAAAAAACGCGGAGGAGAATCTCGAGCGGGCGAGCGAGAAAATCCGCGAGGCGGCGAAGCGCGGAGCGCAGATCGTCTGCATGGACGAGCTGTTTCGCGGCGAATATTTCTGCCGCACGGAGGACGCCGCTCTCTTCGATCTGGCGGAGGCGGTACCGGGGCCGGCGACCGAGGCGCTCGGGAAAGTCGCGAAAAAGAATAAAGTCGCGATCGTCGCTTCCCTTTTCGAGCGGCGCGCACCGGGGATTTATCACAATACCTGCGCGGTGATCGACGCGGATGGCTCGTTCCTCGGCAAATATCGCAAGATGCACATTCCGGACGATCCGCTCTACTACGAGAAATTCTATTTCACGCCCGGCGATCTGGGATTTCCCACGTTCGACACGCGCTACGGGCGCATCGGCGTGCAGATCTGCTGGGATCAGTGGTATCCGGAAGGCTCGCGCGCGGTGTCGCTGGGCGGCGCGCAGGTGATCTTTTATCCGACGAGCATCGGATGGCACCCCAAGGAAAAGGCGGAATTCGGCGCGGCACAGCTCGACGCGTGGCGAACGATCCAGCGCGGGCATGCAATCGCGAACGGAGTGTACGTCGCGGTGGTGAATCGCGTCGGCTACGAGGGAAATCCCAAATCCGGCGATGCGGGGCTGGAGTTTTGGGGCGGTTCGTTCGTCGCCGACCCGTTCGGGCAAATCGTGGCCGAGGCGTCGACCAATAAGGAGGATGTGCTCGTCGTCGAATGCGATCCCGCGAAGATCGAGGAGACGCGGCGCAACTGGCCGTTCCTGCGCGACCGGCGCGTCGATGCGTACCAGCCGATCCTCAGCCGGTGGCTTGAAGAGTGAAACGCGCCCCGGAACTAACTTTTATCTCTGCCGAAACGTCCGCCGAAGTACGTAGCGCCGGCATCCTGCCGGCGGTTTTCGTTTCTATCAGCGCCGCAGAAATTCGCCGGCATCCTGCCGGCGCTACGACCGGTGTGACAGTTCCCTTGCAAACGGGGCGATGCGCCAGGCGGACGTCACCTCGAAAAGAGCAGGAGCCCTTCGGCTTCGCTCAGGACACGCTTCGCTCCCGCGCTCCGCATAAAACGTGCCAACCGAGAGCCATTTGTGGAGTGCGGCGGCTTGCCGCCGCTGTTTGCCGCACGGGCTTGCCCGTGCGTGCTGCAATTGCGAGCCCGGAGCAAGGCCGCCGGGGCAAGCCCCGGCGCAGAGAGAGCGGGAGCAAGCTCCCGCTCTCCACACGATGCGGGGCGCCTGGCGGCGAATTTGCATACGGCCGTACTCCACATGAGGTGTGCATGCGGCCATGAAGCAGCGTAGCGCGCGCGGCGCAGTGGCTCCGCAAGAAACGTTCCACATGCCCGCCGAATGGGAGCCGCACGAAGCGACGTGGCTCGGCTGGCCACACGAACTCACCGACTGGCCGGGAAAATTCGCGCCGATACCGTGGGCGTTCGCGGAAATCCTGCGGCACCTGGCGCGTGTCGAGCGGGTATTTTTGCTCGTCGAGGACCGCGCATCCGAAGAGCGCGTGAAGTCGCTGTTGCAAAAGGCGGGCGCGGCGCTCGATGCGATTACGTTTTTTCAGGTGCCCACGGATCGCGGATGGATGCGCGATTCGGGGCCGATTGCCGTCGTCGAGTCGTCCGCGCCAGATGTCATTCCGAGGAGCGACGCGACGAGGGATCTCTCTTCCAACGCTGAAAGAGAGATCCCTCGCTCCGCTCGGGATGACAGCTCTTATGTGGGTGAGCCTGCCGGGACACAAGGCGGCGCGCTGCTGAATTTTGCGTTCAACGGCTGGGCGAAATACGATGATTACAAGAAAGACGCGCGCGTGGTGTCGTATGCGAACCGAAAGCTCAAGCGGCGCGTCATCCTGCCGGAGCACAAGGGGCGGCGCGTGGTGCTCGAGGGCGGCGCGATCGACGTGAACGGGCGCGGCACGCTGCTGACGACAGAAGAGTGTCTGCTAAGCAAAACGCAGGAGCGCAACCCGGGATTCACGCGCGAGGATTACGCGGAAGTGTTTCGGAAGTATCTCGGCGTGACGAACGTGATCTGGCTCGGCCGCGGAATCGCGGGCGACGACACGCACGGACACATCGATGACCTGGCGCGGTTCGTCGACGCGACGACGGTCGTGACCGTGGTCGAGGACGATCCGGCGGAGGCGAATTACGCGCCGCTACAGGAAAATCTCGCGCTGCTCAAAGCTGCGAAAGATGAGGCGGGCGAGCCGCTGCGAGTCGAGACGCTGCCGATGCCGGAGCCGGTGTGGTTCGCGGGACAGCGCCTGCCCGCAAGCTACGCCAATTTTTACATCGCGAATAAAATTGTGCTCGTGCCGACGTTCAACGATCCCGCCGACCGCGTCGCGCTCGATACGCTGGCGGCGCTCTTCCCCGATCGAGAGATTGTCCCCATCTATTGCCGCGATCTGGTCCTCGGCCTCGGCACGATTCACTGCATGACGCAGCAGTTCCCCCGAATAGCCATTTAGCCGGAGCGTTGTCATCCCGAGCGACCAACGGGAGGGAGCTCTCCGGCGGTGCTGGAAGAGGGATTCCTCATCGCTGCGCTTCTCGGAATGACAGGCGAATTGGGAGTAGCGCCGGCATCCTGCCGGCGTTTTTGACTTTGTGCCCGCAAGGCTCACACCGTAGCAATGCGCTCGCGTTCCTCCTCCGCAGCATACGCAAGGCCCGAAGATCGCCGGCAGGATGCCGGCGCTACGTGCATCGACGGGCGCGATCGCCGAATGGGTCACATCGCGCCGAGGATCGGCGCCGGGCATCCGCCCTGACTTACTGGCGGACCGTGCCCCTACGGAACCGGCGCGGGCGGGCGATTGCGGCGAGCAGGCGGCAGCGTACCAGGAACAGACGACACCCCAGGAATCCACCGATTCGTGATTGCCGGAGCTGTCATAGGTCACAAGGGAATGTGATGTGAATCACTGTGCGGTTGCGGCGTGCAGTTCAGTATGCACATCGGAAAAGAAGATGATTTTCGACGATCGAGTGGATGCGGGCCGGCAACTGGCCGGCAAGCTCGGCGCCTACGCGGGGCGCAAGGATGTGATTGTCCTTGGAATTCCGCGAGGGGGCGTTCCGGTCGCGTTTGAAGTGGCGCGGGCGCTGAAAGCGCCGCTGGACATTTTTCTTTCAAGAAAGCTCGGCGTGCCGGGGCAGGAGGAGCTGGCGTTCGGAGCGCTTGCGACGGGCGGCGTCCGGGTGCTCGACCGGGACCTCATCGCACAGGTCGGCATTTCGGAACGAGAGATCGACCAAATTGCGGCAAGTGTGAAAAAGGAACTGGAACGGCGCGCACGCGTCTATCGCGGATTGCGGCCTGCTCTGAACGTGAAAGGAAAGACCGTGCTGCTTGTGGACGACGGAATCGCGACTGGATCGAGCATGCTCGCCGCGATCAATGCGCTGCGACAGATGGAACCCGCGCGGCTGGTGGTCGCGGTTCCCGTGGCGCCTTATGACACTTGCAAGCGGCTCCGATCGGTGGTCGATGAACTCGTCTGCGTCGACACGCCGGAGACCTTTTATGCCATTGGTCAATTCTACGGCGACTTCTCCCAGGTGCGCGATGAGGAAGTCACCGAATTGATTCGCAGGGCCAACGCGCTGCCGATTCGCAAGGCGGTGTAGAGGCCGGAGCGCGCGAGAAAGGAGTTTCGCCAATGATCCCAGGCCGACAATTTCAAAGAGACGGCATCGAAAGTGAAGTTTCGATTGAGGCCAGCCAGGTGGTTTTGGAGGGCACTCTAGGACTTCCGAGAGAAACACCCGGAGTCGTGCTTTTTGCGCATGGCAGCGGGAGCAGTCGGCATAGCCCGCGAAATCGGTACGTCGCGCAGGAACTCCAGTCGGAGGGAATCGGCACGCTGCTCTTCGACCTTCTGACGCGCGAAGAAGAAGCCATTGACGAAGTTAGCGGAGAGCTTCGCTTCGACATTCCCTTTTTGGCGGACCGATTGATGGACGCGACTCGCTGGCTGCTGCGTCGCCCCGATATGAAGCACGTGAAAATTGGATATTTCGGTGCGAGCACGGGGGCTGCTGCTGCGCTCGTCGCCGCGGCTGAAATGCAGGATGCGGTCGGCGCGGTCGTCTCGCGAGGAGGCAGGCCGGATCTCGCCGGAGACGCGCTGAGTTCCGTGAAGGCGCCGACGCTTTTGATCGTGGGCGGCGACGACGAACCGGTGATCGGAATGAATCAAGAGGCGCTGGCGAAGCTGCGCTGCGTCGAGAAGAAACTTGTGATCGTGCCGGGCGCCACGCACCTATTCGAAGAGCCGGGCACGCTGGAGGAAGTTGCGCGATTGGCGGCGGGATGGTTCAAACAGCATCTTGCGACGACGGCCAAGGGGAGCGTTCGCGCGGCCGCGCGCCGGTGACAAGATAAAGCCCTGATGGGGCTACCGCGGGGCGGCAGTTCCCTGCTGGGCCTGCGCGGCTTGACGCTGCTGCTTCAGCAGATACTCGCGGTGGAACATGGCGTGTGCGCGGACGTTGGCGTAGCCGGCGGGGGCTTCGATTTTGGCGACCTGGCCTGCGTCGGAGGAAAACCACCTCATGCAGATTTCGAGTTCGGTGGCGTGATTGTCCGCGAATTCGTCGGGCATGATGCTGGGGAGGATTAGCTCCATTGTCGGCGCGGATGGCGGAGAGTTGTCATCCCGAGCGGAGCGAGGGATCTCTCCTTCAGCGGTGGAAGAGAGATTCCTCGTCGCTTCGCTCCTCGGAATGACAGCCGACGTGGAGGGATCGTCGGAGCGGACGACTACGGGCGATTCGCCGACCATCTGCGCGATTTCGCGATACTGCTTGGTGCGCGACTCCTCGTCGGGAATCACGAACTCCTCTAGGCCGATCAGCCGCTTCACGAGCGCCATATTTTCCGGATGCGCGAGCACGGCCTGAATCTGCGGATCGGGGTTCGCAATCAGTTGCAGCAGGACGGCGCGTTGCTGCGACCATAGCGTCGGATACTGCTCGTCGGTTTCGGGATAGCTGAAGAGATTGCCCTTCAAGTCGGCGAGGCGAATCCATTTCGATTCGAACGCGGCGCCGGCGCCGAGCAGCGTCACCTCCACATCATTCGGACGATTCCTGCGAAAGCAATCGACGGCGAGCAGCATGATGTCAGCATGAAAGAATTTCATGCGCCGCCAGACGAGACCGATGCGGCCCATCGCCTGATCGCGCGCCATCGAATAACCCGCGGCGGTATCCGTGTTCGTCATCGCGCCGCCGAAAAGCGCGGGAAACGCGCCGGTGAGGAATTGCGCGATCGGGCCCATCAGGTTCGCGGCGTGTTGCGCGAGGTCGGGCGGGACTTCGGCAGGCTCCGGCTGGAAAAATCCCGCGGCGAGAGACTGCCCGGGTTTGGCGCGCGCGGGATAGTGCGCGCCGGGCTCGGACGTTTGGCTCTGCAGCGAATCGAAATCGAGGACTTCGCTATCGGCGTAAATCGGCGGGATGCCGTACTCGTAGGTTTCGATTTGCAGATTCGAGAGCGTGTTGAAACGCTCCTGCACGCTGATGAGCGAATCGCCGAGCGCGGGGCGGCCGCTTGAGCCGTCGCCGGGCAGCGCGTGCAGGACGCGCCAGTGATCGTCCATATTTTCGCTGCGAGATTCGCAGTAGGCGTCGCCGGCGAGGGCGACGTACGCGCCGTCGGGAAAAAGCGCGAGAAGCTCGTCGCGCAGGGATTTGTCGTCGAGCGCGAAAAAGGCCCAGGGGCGCAGCCAGGTGCGCTGGAACGTGATGAGATTGATGTTGAAGTCGCCGCCTTCGGTAAGCGGGCCGCCCTGCGATTGCGCGAGGCGCGCGAGGCGCTCGTACTCCTGCGAGCCGCTGGCGACGGGCGGGCCGATTTTGTCCGCGGCGTGCGGATAGGCCGCGCGCAGGCGCGCCTGGTGCACCTCCATGTTCCATTGGAGATAGGGATATTCGTGCATCTCGTTGGCCCACGGAGGAGTTTTCAATTCGAGGCCGCCGACGATGGTGATGACTTCCTGTCCGTTGGGCACGCGGAGACGCGTTTCGGCGGCGGGCACGGTGACGGTTTCGGCGGCGACGAAGTCTTCCTCGGTGAGGAGCGCGCCGCATTGAGGGCATTTGCGATCGTCGCCGATTGCGTTGTCATCCCGAGCGGAGCGAGGGATCTCTCCGGCGGCGCTGGAAGAGAGATTCCTCGTCGCTTCGCTCCTCGGAATGACAGGTGAATTAAGTGGAGACGAATCGGCGGCGGACGATCCGGGTGGATGGGCAGCATCCCGCCAAGAATTCGCGCCGGGCGCAGCGTGCTGCGCCCCTACGGAACCATCGCCGATCGGCGCAGGCGTTTCGGTGGCGCAATCGGGGCAGACGTACACATCGGAGCCGAGCTTCACTTCCCTCATGCCGATTTCGGTTTCGGGATGGAACCCGAAGCGCTGGCCGTCGACGACGAAGCGGACATACGCGCCGACTTTGCCGTCCGTCCAGAGCGCGAAGGCTTCATCGACGATGAGATTGCCGATGCGATTGTTGCGTTCGACGAGCCCCGCGACTTCGGTGGCAGCTTTGGCGGCGGAGACGTCCTCTTCGGCCTGCGCGGACGAGGGGAAAAAGCGCACGCGCGGCACGTCCTGCGAAAGCACGGAAACGAGCGATAGTCCGAACGCCTGGTAAATGTTGGTGACGAATTCGTAGCGCGGAAGCTTGTCGATCGAGGAGTTGTCGAGGAGCTTCTGCTCGAAGGGCAGATGCCAGTTCTGGTCGCGCTCGCTCCACCAGAGGTATTGCAGGCCGCGCCAGAATTGGTGCGCCTGCTTGATGCGGCGGATTTCCTGTCGGCGCGAGAGTTCGGATTCGGTCGAGAACTGAAAGACGAGGCGGCGCAGCGCCTCCTGCAGGCGGTCGGGGAGCTGCTCGTTGTTCGGTCCGTAGGGACTCGAGGAGTCGGGCGTAGCGCCGGCATCTTGCCGGCGGTCGTCGCTTTCGCTGTCATCCCGAGGGCCGGTTGTTGCGGCCCGAGGGATCTCTCTTCGATTCGCGTCGGAGCCAGCCGCGCGAGAAGAGAGATTCCTCGCTTCGCTCGGAATGACACCGCGTGTGGATGGCGCGGGGCCTTCGACGGGGACAATTGTCCCAGGCTCGCCTGGCCGGCGACCTGGGAGCCCTTTCTTGGCCGGATTCGCGTTCGGGATTTTGGATTGTGTGGGCATTCGTGGCTCGCTGAACGTACGTGAACGAAAGGATTTCGCTGAGCGGCGGGATTTGTTAGCGTCTGGGGATGCGAGACGGCGCTGAAAATGTGATGCTAAAGTGGGCTTCTGCGGAGTGCGGTGGCTTGCCGCCGCTGTTTGCCGCCCGGGCTTGCCCGGGCGTGCTGCAACCGCGAGCCGAAAAAGGCCGCCGGGGCAAGCCCCGGCGAAGAGGGAGCGGGAGCAAACTCCCGCACTCCACATCACGGCCCCGCGGCTTCATACTATTCGCCCGTCAATCGAGCGGGGCTCTGAGTGCGAGGTGTGCGATTGCGCTTGCATGCGTCGCCATGCTGGCGTGCGCAACTGCTGTGCGCGCGCAGGCGCCTGCCGGAGTGGCGCCGCAGGGGCAGGCGCAGGCGAGCCAGACGACTTCGACGACCGCGTCAATTCCTGAGAAGCCTGAGCCGAAGACCAAGCCATACGAACCGATCACGGGGCGGCAGCGGCTGACTTGGTTGCTGGTCTCGACGCTTGGGCCGCAGCATCTTGCGGTCGGCGTCATCTCAGCGGGGTACGGCACTGCTCTAAATAACCCACGCGAGGACGGGCCGCACTGGGGAGGCTTCGCCGAACGGTACGGAATACGGCTCACCGGAATCGCCACCGGCAACGCGATGGAAATCGGCCTTGGCGCGATGTGGGGCGAAGATCCCCGCTACTTGCCAGAGCCGGAGAAGTCTATTGGAGCGCGCGTGGGAAGCGTGATCGAGCAGACGTTCGTGACGCGCCGGCGCGACGGACGTTTCGCGCCTGCGTATGCGCGATTCATCGCCGAGCCTGGCGGCAATTTCCTCTCCAACACATGGCGGGCTGATAGCGAGGCGGATAACTACCACGCGGGAATTCGAACCCTCTGGGGTTTTGGGAACCAAATGGGAAGCAACGCGTGGGATGAGTTCTGGCCCGATGTGAAGGCGCACATCTTCCACAGACATTCAGGCAAGTAGGGCGGCAAGCCGGAGCGGAAGTACTTGCCGCGAGAGAATCTGCGCACAGGAAGGCGCTGCGCGCCGTCTTTTTTTTGTCGCACCTGAAGGTGCGACCCACAAACCTGCGCGGCCGCTACTGAATCGTGATCGAGGACTGGCCGAGGGCGAGGGCGTTGGCGAGACGCGCGCCGCGGGCGTCGGAGGGCAGGCCGAAGCGGCACCGGACGAAACGCACGTTCTGCAAATCGAGGTCGCCGCTTTCGTAGCGCAGGCGCGTGTCGATGAACGTGACGTTGCGCCAGTGGAAGCCGTCGAGGGTTTGCGCGGCGCCGGCGATGGTGATGTTCTCGACGAGAATATTATCGGCAAGCGAGCGCGAGGGCGGCGGAAGCAGGATCTCGAGCGTGTCCGGCAGGAGCGTTGCGTCGAGGTAGGTGCCGCCGAGCGACGCTGGGTCGAGCGTGCGGTTCGCGGGAATTTCGCGCGGAGCTTCGAAGCCGACCGTCTTGCCGGCCGGCGCGGCGGGCGGCTCGAGCGACGAGCGCAAGGACGCCAGCGAAGTGCGCGCGAGCGTCACATGGTCGAAGAGGCGCTGGTTATCCGCGTGGAGGTACAGCACGCCGTCGAGGCCGGCGAGCGCCGCAGAGAAAAAGTCGGGCTGCGCGTCGCGAGATTCGATGCGCGCGGCGGTGATGATCGATTCGGCGCGATCGACGTCCATTTCCGCGGCGGAAAGATTCCCGGACCTGCTGTCCCGCGCACCGGTTTCGAGCGAGTCCATCACGTCGCGTTCCCAGGGAGCGACCGAGAGCGCGGCCGGCGAATACGGGTGCGCGGCGGACGCGTTGCGCGGCGGATGCAGGATCGAGTGCGCGCCCTGATGTGCGAGGCGTCCGATCAGCAGAATCAGAAGAATGGGGATCGCGACGCGCGCGTACGCGGGCATGCCGACGCCGCTCATGCGGCGCCAGGGCGTGCGGCGGTGCGAGCGCCGCCAACCGCGACGCGGAACGCTGGGCGTGCTCAAGCGCAATGCCTCTCGCGCAGTATTCTAGATCACAATGCGCTGCGCCTGTCGGCATCAATGTTACGCGGCCGTGAACGATTACGCACGCGCGGCGGCAGGCCGACGCTGCCGGATGGGCGGTTGTTGTGTGGAGTGCGGCGGCTTGCCGCCGCCGTTTGCCGCACGGGCTTGCCCGTGCGCGCTGCAACCGTGAGCCAAAGCAAGGCCGCCGGGGCAAGCCCCGGCGAAGAGAAAGCGGGAGCTTCGCTCCCGCACTCCACATGGGCGTTGCCGTGCAGCGCAGTTACGATTTTGCGGCGGCTTCCCTTCCCAGTAGGTCGCGGAGGAAATTCACGAGGTCGCGGTGATCGGAGAAGACGTGCGTCTCGGGCGCGGGCGCGATTGCCGGATGGCCGAGATATCGCCAGGGATGTGCACCCGATGGGGACTGCTGATCGCCTGTGGATGGCGGGTTCGCGGCGAGGCGATGGACGCGCGCGACGAAGCCGCGTTGGGCTCGGCCGGAAGATGGCGGCACAACTTCGGCGGCCTCGATTTCGACGCGATGGACTGGGGAGTCGGCGCCGGCGGAAGATGCGTCGTCATCGCGGGAGCCGTCGGAGGAGTTGTCGTCGGCGTGCGCTTGTTGCTCGAGAGCGAGCAACGCGGATTCGGCTTCGCGCGCGGCTTCGAGCGCTTCGCCCATTACGGGATTCATGTGATAGCGGCCTCGGATAAATGGCATGGAGCCTCCAGGAGAGCAGACGTGACTCGTGACTTGTGAATCGTGATTCGTGATGCGCTATCTGAGCTGCGGCTCGCGATGATGGTTTTCCACGAGTCACCAGTCACGAATCACGAGTCACGGGTTTTCGCGCGGATTCGAATTCCAGCATGCGGTTGATCTGGTGCCAGGAGCGGCGGCGCAGTGGCGCGGCGATTTGTCGCGCGCGCGGGGTTTGGCGGGCGGGGCGTTGCGTAGCGCCGGCGGTCGCGATTGCCGGATGGGCGGCATCGCGGCAAGAATCTTCGCCGGGCACGGCATGCCGTGCCCCTACGGAAGAAACACCTTCGCTGCTGGGCGTGGACGAATGATGCGCCGCGGCGGCGAGTTCTTCTACTGAGATGGTGATCGGCGAGACGCCGGCGATGCCGAGGATTGAGTTCAGCAGTGCGCGATTTTCCGCGCGCAGCCGATCAATCTCCGCGCCCTGCCGCGAGACTTCCGCCTCAAGCGCGCGCACATATCGCGTGGATGTGATGCGCTGCCAGATCTGGCGTAGCTTCGTCATGAAAGATGGTTGGCCACAGAGACACGGAGGCACAGAGAAAACCGAGGCTAGAAAAGCGAAAGGCAGGGTCGGAACGGAGAGCGGAGCTTATTGGCAGAACCTGTTTTTCTCGACTCTCGAACTCTTGCTTTCCAGATTCGCTGTGTCTCCGTGCCTCTGTGGCTAATTCCTATCTTCGGCGGTGGCGGAAGGAAACCGGTTGTGTGCCGCGCGATTCCTCGGCGAGGAATTTGCGGGCTTGCATGGCGCGGATGGTGGGATCGGGCGAATAGGCGTGCGCGGAGAGACGGTCGGCGAGTGGCATGCGCCGATCACTGACAGGGCCGCGGTGCGCGCCGTAGCGGGATTTCAGGCCGTAGCGCGCGGCGTCGGCGGGATCGTCGCCGTCCATTTTTTCGATGTCCTCGATGCGCGCGGGATCGCGGACGAGAGTCGGAAGCGTGCGGATCAGCTCGATGCAATTGTCAGTGAGGAGCCACTCGCCGGCGTCGAGCATTTGATACATGAGCATCCATCCGCCGACGCGGTCGTCGTCAGCCGGGACGGGGCGCGGGAAACCGGCGGCGGCGAAGACGTCGCCCATCTGGTCGGCGATGGAGGCTTCATCGGTGCGGTGCGCGAAGGCGTCGGGCGAGAGGTAGATGGCGTCGATTTTCTCGCGCGCGGAGTCGGCGTGGAGCGACCGCGCGATGATTTCGCGGGCGAGGTCGCGCGGCGCAGTGCGATGCGTGACGTATTCCCGATACGTGACCACCTGATTCGTGGCACAGGCACTCTTGCCTGTGCCCTCCTCGGTCTTTTGGCCGTCTTCGATCGGCGAATCGGGCACCGCGCAGCCAGGAGTGGCTGCGCCACGAGGAACAGCCGCGTGCCAATACGCCGCAGAGGGGTGCTCGAAGCCCCAGTCGATCGAGATCCAGCGCGGCCACCAGGGTTTCCAATCTCCCAGGTTCGACTGATCTCCCGAGCGCCCCTCACCGGGGCCTCGGGAGCCCTGTTCAGCGTCGACCTGGGAGCCCTGTCTTCCGATTTCCTCGGCGCGGATGACGTGGCGCGTCGGGTCGAACTTGTCGAAATACTGACCGGCGAAGACGTCCCAATCGCCGTCGAGAAACGCGCGCTTGAGGTGCGACGGCAGCGCGCGGAGGGTTTTCAAATAGTTTTCATCGGCGGCGTAGATGGGATTGTCGGAGACGCGCGCGGGGATGAAATCGTAGTCGGCGGGATCGTACGCGTCGGGATTTTCCATGCCGGACGCGGGCTGCTTGTCGATCCAGAGCGATTTCACCCAGGCGTGGCCGATGTTGCCGGGGTTGGTCGCGCCGGCCATGCACGGAAACGCTCCGGGCACGGGGCAGCGGTTGCGGCTGGTGAGGAATTGCCACTGGCGCAGGGTGAAGAGCGTCAGCTCGTCGATGCCGATGAAGAGAAATTCCGCACCCTGATATTGATACACATCGCTTTCGGACTGGCAGTAGCCGAAGCGGGTGGTCGAGCCGTTGAGCCATTCGACGACGCGCTTCGATTCGTGAAAGGATTTGTAAAGCTCGCGCGGAATGTCGCGGCGGAAGTAGAGCAGAAGCGATTGCTCGAGTTCGGGAAACGTGCGGCGGAGGAGAAGCGTGTTCGCGCCGGGATGTTCGTGCGCCTGGAGGATCGCCTCCATCAGCAGCGCTTTCGATTTGCCCGGGCCGGCCGCGCCTCCGAAGAGTCGGTATTTTGCGGGCGAGGAGTGGAACGCCTGCTGCTTCGGGAATGGGCGATACGGCAGGTCGACGCGCTTGGCGGAGCTGTCGCGAGCGCGGGCGGAGGATGCGTCGCGCCACCAGCTCTCGATGCCGGATGTGATCGTCGTCATGGAGGATTGGCCACGGAGACACGGAGACACAGAGGAAAGGCTCACGGCAATCTTATGTGGAGTGCGGCGGCTTGCCGCCGCTGTTTGCCGCACGGGCTTGCCCGGGCGTGCTGCAACCGTGAGCCGCGTGAGTCCGCCGGGGCAAGCCCCGGCGAAGAGGGGCGGGAGCAAGCTCCCGCACTCCACATGGGCGTTGCCATGCCGGGCGAGCGAGGCGTGTGAGCGGCGTCGCGCCAAGATGGCTGTCGGGCGTTCGCCGAATTCTTTTCGATACTTCCCTTCTCTGTGTCTCCGTGTCTCTGTGGCTAACGGGCTGGCATCAAACGGCGGGATCCGGAGTGGGGCGTTCGGGGCGCTCGACGTTGTGGACTAGCTGGACGATGACGGGAGCGTCGGGCGACGGGGCGCGCTGGGCTTCTTTTTCTTTCGCGGCTTTCTGCTCCGCGTCGTTTGACGCTTCGATCTGGCGAGAGCATTCCTTCAGCAAGTCGAAGCGTATCTTGTCGGCGGCGGTGACGCTGGCCCCATCCTTTCCAAACTTCTCCGCCATTTGGGCGTAGTTGGCTGCGACGACGTGCTCGTCAAGACCGTGCGTGCGGAGGGCTTCACCGATGCGCACGCGGGTCGGGCGCCGTCGCGTTTTCGGGGAGGCGGGGCGTGCATGCGACGGCGCCGATTTCTGCCGGGGCGGTTTTGCGTGGTGTTTGCTGCGGGGCTTTTTGGCGCGCGCGTGCGGCTCGCGCTTTGCGGCGGACGGCTTTTCGTTTTCGGCGGAGGCGGATGCGCGCGGAGATGGCTTTGTCGCGTTGTTCTTTTTCGGCATGGCGGGATTCGAACACGTAGTAGTAACCGAGGAGTGCGCCTTCGAGCGCTTCGCGATGGCGAGCGCAGAAGCGATCGCCGGGGGAGGCTTCGCGTTTGCACCGAAGCCAGAGCGGGTCGCAGACGCGCGAGTGTACGAGGCCGATACAGAGAGACATGAAGGCGAGAGCGGGCGGTGCGCTGGCGGCGCGGCAGAGTTCCTGTGTGGAGTGCGGCGGCGAGCCGCCGCTGTTTGCCGCACGGGCTTGCCCGGGCGTGCTGCAACCGTGAGCCGCGCAAGGCCGCCGGGGCAAGCCCCGGCGAAGAGGGGGCGGGAGCAAGCTCCCGCACTCCACACGGGGGTTGCGGAGCCGGGGGCGCGAGGCGGATGGGCTGCATCACGCCAAGAAAGTTTGCCGGGCACAGCGTGCTGTGCCCCTACGCGGCAACATCACTCACGGCGATTGGCGGCGCAGAGGCAAGTTTCCGAGATCGAGCGAGAACTGCGAAGCTACGGTGTGGTGACCCAGGTGAAGCAGGCGCTGCGGGAGGATTCCGCGGGCTTCGCGTTGGGGCCTTGCGATACGGGCGGAGGCGGGCCTTGCGCGGTTACGGCAATGCGATGCCAGCCGGAGGAGAAGACGTTCAGCGAAGTCGTCCCGCTGATGCCGTGGACGAGGCCTTTCGTGTTCACAGGCAGCGGAACGGTGCCGAGCACGAATGCGTCGTCGATGCTGGATGAGGTCTCGTACACGACGAATTGCTCGACGCAATTTGTCGTGACTTTCGCGGAGCAGGCGGGCGTGCGCGAGAAATCGTAATCGAAGATGACGGTGATCATGTGGATGCTCGACGTGGACTGCGCCGAGGAACTTGGAGACGTCTGCGGCGGAGGCGGGCTGGATTGAGTTGGCGACTGCGTCGGCGATGTCGGCTGGCCCTGCGTCTGGTTCGGAACAGCACCTGACGGCGCAGCGGAGAAAAATATGCGGAGGGCCAGGAGAGTTGCGAGAAGCGCCGATGCCTTTACAGAGTGCGCGCCGTTGCGTGCCACCCGACTATCTTACTGCAATGGCTAGCCGAGAATCTGGACGATGATCGCCACGCAGCTCGCGGCGCTATTGCTTGTCGTAAAGGTAGATTTCTTTTGCATTGCCGAAGTCGCGGGTGAGAACCTTGCCGTCGGTCGAAAGCGTCCAGCGCTCCGTCATATGAATGAGGTCCCATCCAAAGGGACTGCCCGCCACCTCGGACAAAGACTCGTGGACGCGCGTCTCGACTATCAGTACACTTCTCTTCCACGAGGCTTTAAAAAAGATCTCCCTGCGACCATCGGCTCCGCCCGATCGCTCTTTCCCGTCCGCGATATAGGTATAAGTGGGCTCTCCGCTATTCGCAAAGTTCCCTGGATCGTCGAGCCGGTGCATGAAATCAGGACATTATGCGACGGGATGTCACCGCCCTTCTCCAACTTGCTCTTTTGGAGATTAAGTTTCCATGTGCCGGAAAGATCGGGCGGGGCGGCGCTCTGCGCGACGGCGGACAGTGAGGCCAACACCGCAACAGCGGCCAGTGCCGTACCGTGTCGGAGCGGAAGCATTCGGTGCTTCATTACCGACGATTGTAATACAGCGCCGGTAATCGCGATCAGCCCAAAATCTGGACGATCACACCGGAGCCGCCGGTAATCGACGAGACTTTCGCGCGGACGAAATTGGCGCGGACGTTGGTGACGGTGCGGGACTCGCCGGCGGTGGCGGTGGAAGTGTCGATCGTGGCGTACTGCGAATCGACGTCGTTCATTGCGGTTTGCAGGACGACGCTGACGGCCCAGGGCGCGGAGCCGTAGATCGTCTGCCAGACGACGGTGCGGGCGTTGTTGGGCATTCCGGCGTAGCTCGGCAGGGCGAACTGCTGGCTGGCCTGTCCGGCGGAGGGAGATTCGCTGTTGAAGGCGAGGGCGACGTCGCCCGGGAAAATCGAATACGGCGGGACCTGCGCGTTGTAGTTCGGCATGGTGTCTCCAGGAGGAATGGCGGATGAGGCGGGTACTGGCGAACAAGCGGCGATAAGTTGACACGGACCGCTGACGCAGCTACGATGAGAACAAGTCTTACTCAGTAATACCGAATGGATCGATCATGAGAACGACGCAAACGATGACCGTTTCTTTGCCTCCGGCGATGGTGCGGCAGTTCGAGCGCGTGCGGAAGGCGGAATCACGGACGCGGTCGGAGCTGGTTCGCGAAGCGCTTCGTGATTACTTCGATCGCCGGTACCCCGAGGTCCAGCCGACGAAGACGGAGCTTGCAGCGCTGCGACGTGGCCGCGCGTCGTACCGGCGCGGCGATGTGGTATCGTTGCAGCAATTCCTCCATGACATGGAAGGTCCAGCTCACCGGGCCCGCCCAAAAAGAGTTCGCAAGACTTCCTCCAAAAGACGCCGCACGCGTTAAAGCCGCGCTCGTCGCGATGGAGCAGGACCCGTTCCAGGGCGACATCAAGAGGCTGAAGGGACAATTGCGCGCGTGGCGGAGACGCGTCGGAAGCTATCGGATCATTTACGATCTGTATCTCGAGGAACGGCTACTCGTCGTGATGGGAATTGTGCGGCGGACCTCGACGACCTATTGAATTGGCAGCGAGAAAGAGGATTTCGAAGTTGGAGCGTTTGGGCGGAAAGCGAGGATAACGAAGAAATTTCTACGCTCGTGCAACGCGCGTGTCAAGTGGTTATTTGTGTAAAGAAAAATCGTCCAAGGCGAAGATGGCCACGGAGACACGGAGGCACAGAGACTGACGGGTTCTGTAGCGCCGGCATCCTGCCGGCGTTTTTGATTTTTCGTGTGCGCTCATAGCACAAACTAGTCCCGAGCCGAGGGCATCGCGCCGATGAATTTCTGCGGCGCCGATCGAAAAGAAAATCGCCGGCAGGATGCCGGCGCTACGTGCCTCGGCGCGCGCACTCGATGAGTGGGCGGCACCGCGCCGGTGGTTGAGCTACTGGTTTGGCGCGGCGGGCGGCGTCGGTGACGCAGGCTGCGGCGGTGCGTTCGCGGGAGCGGGGCTTGCGGGCGCAGCGCTCGGTGGAGCCGCGTTCGCGGGAGCGGGCTTCAGCGTCACACTGACACCGCGCGAGGCGTTTTGATCAGTCGTGAGCTGGAGATCGATCTGATCGGCGTCGATGGTTTGTTCGACGCCATTTTCGGTGACGTAGTGCAGTTTGTTTCTGGCGAGCCAGTAGTCGGTGACGGAGAACGTCGTGCCGTCCTTCAGGTAAATCATCGTGACGTTCGAAGCGGCGGTGCTCGCGGCGGCCGACTCGTTCGAATCGTTTGAGCTATTCACATCAGACGAATCGGGCGCGGTCATATTCTGCGGCGCGTAGGGGCCGTAGGGAGCATCGTCCTGCGGAGCTCCCTCGACGTTGCCGTAGTCGGACGGCGGATAGTAGCCGCCGGAAAAGCCGTAGCCGTAACCCGGGCTGTAACCGTAGCCATAGCCGTAGCCGCACCCAAAATCGAACGGGTCAAATGGATCGCACGGTCCGAAGCCCAGCCCGAATCCGAAAAACGGATAGAAGCCGTATCCGGGATAGAAGTACCCCGGCCCGTAGCGGAACGGCGGATGAATGATGTGCGGCGGCTGCGGGCGAACTCGATTGGCCGAGGTCGCGAAGGGTGAAGCGGCCGGGGCGCGCTGCGCGGTGGACGACGGCGAATCCTGCCAAATCTGGTGGCCCTGGCCCGAGAAGCTGAGCGGGCCGGAATGCACCGGCGCGACGCTGGAGCTCGCACCGGAATTGTTCACGGGCGGAAAACCAATGGTGACGTGCGGCGGCTGCGCGCTGGAGCTGAAGGCGGTCGCGTTCGTCCCCTGCTGGCTGCCGGTGGGTGGCCCGAACGGGCGGAAGCCGGTTGTCGCGTGCGTGGACGATGCCGCTGCCGAAGATCCTGTTACGGGAGGCGCGGGCTTGGCATTTTGTTCCGCGAAATGTGGCTGCGGAGCTGGCGCGCTGGCCGGGTGGCTCGTCGTGTGCTGCGGAGCCGGCGCGTGCGATGGGGCCGAAACGTGGCCGCCTCCGCCGCTAAAGTGGCCGCCGCCACCGCCTCCAAAATGGCCGCCTCCGCCGTGTTGCGCCAGTGCTGCTGGCGCGCATACCAAAGCGGAAACGCCAAGAATTCCCGTTGCGATTTGAATCAGAGGCAGGCGGTGTGGAGTCGAGCGCTTCATTTTCGCACCCTCAATTCTGCGGCTGGACGAGGGCCACGTTGCATCGATCCTACACCAATTTAGACGCTTGCGGGCGCGGCTCGGTTGCAAAACCCGCCGGAATGGCCACAGAGACACGGAGGCATAGAGGAAACCACTGACAAAATGCGCCTGGAACGGCGGCTAGGTTCCTGTGTGGAGTGCGGCGGCTTGCCGCCGCTGTTTGCCGCCCGGGCTTGCCTGGGCGTGCTGCTACCGCGAGCCGCGCAAGGCCGCCGGGGCAAGCCCCGGCTAAGAGGGGCGGGAGCTTGCTCCCGCACTCCACACCAGCGTAGTCGCCGCGCGCGATCGGTGAATGGGCGGTGTCGCGCCAAGAATGTTTGCCGGGCATCCGCCCTGACTTACTGGCGTGCCGTGCCCCTACCGAACCGGCGAGGGCGGTCGATCGAGGCGGATGGGCGGCGTTGCGCCAAAATGGCTGCTTGGGCGTTCGCCGAATTCCTTTCGATGCCTTCCCTTCTGTGTGCCTCTGTGTCTCTGTGGCCAGTCGGATGAGCGGATCGGATATACTGGCGCGCGATGATTCCGTTCCTGCATATCGGGCCGCTGCTGGTGCCGACGTTTGGGCTGATGGTGGCGGCCGCGATGGTGGCGGCGTATTACGTGCTGCGCGCGGACCTGGCGCGGCGCGGGCTCGCGGCGAAGGACACGTCCACGGCGGAAATTTTCATCGTGGTGCCGTGCCTCGCGGGGATCGTCGGCGCGAAGCTCTACCACGTGATCGAGACGCCGCGCGAACTTTTCGCGCATCCGGCGGAGGAGCTGCTGAGCCGCTACGGACTCGCGTGGTTCGGCGGGCTGATCGTAGGATTCGCGGCGTTCGTGTGGGTGGCGCGGAACCGGAAGATTCCGCTGCTGCAAGCGTTCGACGCAGGATCGCCCGCTGCGGCGCTCGGTTACGGAATCGGGCGGATCGGCTGCCTGTTATCGGGCGACGGCGATTACGGGATCCCGACTTCCCTGCCCTGGGGCATGAGTTTCCCAAATGGGCTGGTGCCGACGACCGAGCGCGTCCATCCGACGCCGATTTACGAATTGATTGTGGCGTGCGCGATTGCTTGGGTGCTGTGGCGAATGGGCGCGCGGCAGTTGCAGGCGCGTCGCGCGACGGATTCGCTGCAGCCGGGCGCAGTGTTCGGGGCGTATCTGGTGATGACGGGCGTGGCGCGCTTTTTGGTCGAGTTCATTCGCATCAATCCGCGATCGTTTTTCGGGATGACGAACGCGCAGGCAGCGAGCATTGCGTCGATCGTCGCGGGGGCGGCGATTTGGCGGTACGTCGCGCGGAAACATTAAGCGCGCGGGAGTTTCGGCATGCGGATGGCGAGCAGGCCGTTCGACAGGACAGCGACCGAACGCGCGGCGTCGACTTCGGCGGGCAATTCGAGCACCGACGCGGTGCGAGCGGGCGGTGGATGCGTGGCGGACGGCGTGAGGTCGGGTTTTGTAGCGCCGGCATCCTGCCGGCGAATTTCTGCGGCGCCACCGAAAACCAAAACCGCCGGCAGGATGCCGGCGCTACGGGCTTCGTTCGACGGGTGGCGCGGCGCGAGAATCAGAAGCCAGCGCGATTCGATGCCGATGGAGATGGCGGCGGACGAGTTGGGAACGGTCGCCAGCGCGTATACGGAGTCGCCGAATTCGGCAATGTCGATTGGCAGCGCAGGAAGAAGTTCGCGTTCGGCGCTCAGCCAGTCGTCGAGTTCGCCGTTGGACGCGTCGCCGCGCTGAAGATATATTTCGTGGGCGCGGCGTGTGACGGTTTCGTAGGCATCGAGAAGGCAATCCGTCAGATCGCGCAGGGGGATGAATTCGCGCTGCGGTTTGCGCAGGACGCGGAGCGTGAGCGCGGAATAGCGGCTGCCTCGGCCGGTCGTGGGCGATGCATATTCAGGTCGTTTCAAATCCGTTCTCTTTCCTCACCGCGGCAATTTGACGCGCATGCGGCACCATCGAAAGCCAAAACCGCCGGCAAGATGCCCCTCGGCCCCGCTCGGGACAAGCCGGCGCTACGTCCGGCGAAACTAGGCGGAAAGCCGCGGCAAGTGCTTGCGTCTGGCGGAGGCGGCCAGCGCGGGGCGTTCGGATACAGGCCGGACGGCGCGAGATTTTCTGAGCATGTCCGTTGGGTGGCGAGCGCCGATGAGAGCTTCGATTTCCGACTCGAGGGTTGCGGCGCCGAATGCGCGGGCGCCGAGGACGTCCGCGCCGCGCGAGACGACGGGAAGCCAAAGGCAGCTCTCGGTAAGAGAGACGCCGACGATCAGACTGCCCGCTTGGCGCACAATTCTCTCGGCGAGTTCGTAGCTCCTGCCGTCGGAAAGCGACTCGGCGGCGAGGACCACATCAAATCGAAATGTTTCGAGCAAATCTCGCGCTTCGCGCAGAGTCTCAACGGTACGCGATCCCCAGCCGCAGCTTTCGAGCCGCCTGAGAAGCGCGTCCGTGCCGAGCGACGAAGCGCCAATCACCAAAATGCACATTACGATCGCGGGCATAGTGCGCCTCCCCATTCCAAGTTCGCGATCCACAATTCAGTCCTTCGTTTGGAACTGTGAATCGGTCGTTCGGGGAACGCGATGCGGAGCCGGCTTTCACGATGCTCCGGGCGCACCGCGGCCCCCTTAGCATTAATCGGGACACGCGGGGCTGGGCATTAGGCGAAATCTGCCCTTCCAGAGTTGCGGCGGAGACTATGGTTTCTGGGTACGAAGTTCAATTCGGAACAATACGGCGGAGTCCGGTGCGAAAGCTACTTAACCCATTCGCTGTAAGGGTAAGAACTGCGGAATTTACTTAATCCCGTACGTAGAATTCGCAAGCTTAATATTCTAGGAGGTTCTTGACACGCCATTTACGCGCGAGTAAACTCCCGCGAAATCAGGGGCGGGCACGCTTTTGAAACATGGCATCGCTGCGGCCCCCAGCGGCAAGCACGTGTCGCCCGAGCTGTCTTGGGATAGCGATGTCCAGAGAGTCCGCAAACAACTCGCAATCACTGGAACGCACGCCGCACGGCGATGCTAACCGAGATGGTCTTCACGACGGTTCTGGCATCCAAGAGAACGAGAGCTTGTGCCAAAACGAACCACCCGCGTGTACGAATCCATTGGCGCAGGCTCCCGCCCCCGAGGCTTTGCCGGACCGCCTCGCCCCTCGATCGGAATCCGAAGATCGCTTAATCCGGAGCGAGGCGCTGCTGGCGCAGGCGGAGCAACTTGCCAACATTGGCAGTTGGGAATTCGACATCGACACACGGGAGCTTTGGTGGTCGTCGCACTACTTTCGGCTATTGGGTCTGGAGCCGAAGGCGGAAGCGGTCCCATACGGCACGGGCATCCGGATGATCCATCCGGACGACCGGGAGCGCGGTGAGCGCGACGCCGACATGCTTGTCAAGACCGGGGTGCCGTTCGATAACGAGTTGCGCTTCGTGTTGGGGGATGGCAGCCTGCGGATTTTTCATTCCCGCGCCATCGGGATCAAAAACGAGAGCGGCCGCGTGGTGCGCATCCGCGGGATGTCGCAGGACATCACCGAGCGGCGGCAGGCGGAAGATAAAGTTCGCGAAAGCGAGGCGCTGCTGGCGCAGGCCGAGCAGATCGCACACCTCGGGAGCTACCAGCTCGATTTCGCAACGCAGGCGGCAACCCTCTCGCCGAATCTGCGCAAGATTTACGCTTTTGGCCCGAATGAGGAGTGGACTCTCGATATGTACCTGTCGAGGCTTCACCCCGACGATCGCGACCGGGTTCGCGAAATCGTGGTGCGAACCGCCGAGGAGCGAAAGCCCTTTGAATTCGTGGCGCGCTACCTGCCGCCGGAAGGAGGCCTCCGGTTCATTCACGCTCGCGGGGTGCCGATTCTCGATTCGGCGGGAAAACTGGTGCGACGCGTGGGCGTAGTGCAGGACATCACCGAGCAGAGGAAAGCCGACGAGCAGCTGCGCGCCAGCGAGGCGCTGCTGGCGGAGGCAGAACAGATCGCACACGTCGGAAGTTGGAAGTACGACCGGATATCGCGGACCGTGGAGCTATCCAAGCAGTTGCTGCAGATGTTCGGAGTTTCCTCGGAGTCGGAGTGGGGACCCGAAGACTATTGGGAGCAGCTTCATCCGGACGATCGCGATCGGGCGCAAAAGATCGCGGACAGGGCGATCGCAGCCGGCGAACCCTACGAGTACGTCGCGCGGTATTATTCGCCCGAGGGAGAATTCCGGACGCACTTCGTTCGCGGCCTGCCCTTCCGTAACGCCCACGGAACAATCGAGTATTGGATCGGCGTGGTGCAGGACATTACGGATCAGAAGCACGCCGAAGAGGATCTTCGCCGGCTTTCGCAAGAGCTCCTGCGCACGCGCGACGATGACCGTCGCCAGATGGCGCGGGAACTGCACGAATCCGCGGGGCAAAGTCTCGCGGCGCTGAAAATGACGCTGGCGCGATTGAAGGAAGCGCTCGGTCAAAAACGAGATTTGGCGCGCTCGCTTTTGCAGTCCGCGACCGAGCTCGCGGACGGCGCCATCCGGGAAGTCCGCACGATTTCCTACGTGATGCACCCGCCCCTGCTGGACGAAGCGGGGCTCGTGCCGGCGCTGCGCTGGTACGCCAAAGGCTTTGCGGAGCGCAGCGGAATCGACACGACCGTCGAAATTGCGGAGGATTTTCCGCGCCAGTCGCGCGAGATCGAAACCACCGTGTTTCGCATCGTACAGGAAGCCCTGACCAACCTGCTCCGCTATTCCGGCAGCAAGACGGCGCGAATCCGCGTGACGGAAGAGCAGGGACAAATCCTCGCTGAGATTCGCGATCAGGGATGCGGGCTCGCGCAGCCGGCCCCGAATTCGGGATGGAGAACCCCGCTCGGCGTCGGAATTTCCGGGATGCGCGAGCGCGTGAAACAACTGAACGGCGTCTTCGAAATCGAAAGCGTGGCAGGTCGCGGCACGACCGTGCGGGCGACTCTGCCGCGCCAAGCGACGCCGGCGCAGGATGAGTTCGCTCGTGAAACACGGATTGACATCGCGAAGAAGCCCAAACAGGAAAGGGCAATCGCTCGTGCTGGTCGAGGCCGCGCGCGCATGAACGGCGAGAATGCCAGCTAAGAGCTACCGAATACTCATCGCGGACGATCACGCGCTGGTCCGGCGCGGCATCAAGATCATATTGTCCGCGCAGCCCGGAATCGAAATTGTCGGTGAGGCCACCACGGGCCGCGAAGCGATCGAGCAGGTCCGAAAGCTGAAGCCGGACCTGGTGCTGCTCGATTTGACGATGCCCGAAGTGAATGGCCTGGAAGTGGCGGAACAGGTCCGGACCGAATCGCCCGATACGGACGTGCTCGTGCTGACGATGCACTTCTCGGAGGAAATCGCCCGGGACGTGCTGCGGTCCGGCGCGCTGGGATACGTGCTGAAGTCGGATGCGGACACGGAACTCGTCTCCGCCGTGGAGCGGGCCCGGCGGCACGAACCTTACTTCACGAGCAAGCTCGCGCTCAGCATGGCAAAGACTTTCACCGAGGGATCCAATCAGGGCAGCCGCGAATCGGAAGAGCACGAGGGCGGACTGCCCGGAACGCCGCTCACGGGGCGCGAAGTGGAAGTCGTGCGGCTACTGGCCGAGGGAAAGAGCAACAAGGAGGTTGCGTCGGCGCTCGAGGTTTCGACGCGAACCGTGGAGAGCCACCGCAATCACATCATGCGCAAAATGAAGTTTCGCAGCTTCAGCGAGCTGGTCCGCTTCGCCATCCGCAACAGCCTGGTCGAGCCTTGAAGAGGAGCCTGCCCCCGGGCCGCGAAGGCGGCCTGAGGGCAGACAGGCAGACGATCTTCACCGGATCGGATTTACTTCTTCGCGGATTTGCGGCGGCCGCGACGCTTGACAGGACGGTCGGCGGGCGGTTCCCCGACGAGTTCGGCAACCCAGATCGACGTGACGAACTTCTTCACGCCGTGATTGTCGAAATCAATCGTGGTGCGTTCGACGTTCGATTCCGTGACCGTTCCCAGGCCATATTGGTCGTGACGAATCGTCTGACCCTCAGACAGGATCTGCACGGGGCCTCCTTGGGATTTTTAGAAACAGCGGTGCCGCTCGGGTGCGTTATAGGCCGACGACGTGTTCGGCCTGCAAGCCCTTGGGACCCTGCTTGACCTCGAACTCGACGGCTTGGCCTTCGTTGAGGGTTTTGTAGCCTTCGGACTGAATCGCCGAAAAATGCACGAAGACGTCTTCGCCGGACTGGCGTTGGATGAAACCATAGCCCTTTGCTGCGTTGAACCACTTGACTGTACCTTGTTCGGTGGCCACTTCGGATGCTCCTAATTAATTCATAAGGCGGCGGTTAGCCGCCCAGAAGGCTATTTGTGCTCTGTTTCACCCTGCCCGCCACAAAAAAAGGCCGTCGGGTGTTCCCCCGGCAGCCTCGTTGTACGCGTCAAAAGTTCACATAAGCAACAAACGCGAGGGGTTTATACCACAAGCGGGATGCTAGTGCAACCTGGCAGAAGCCGCCGATTCCCGCGCCTTGGTTCACTGGAACTTCTGCGAACCCTCTCCCCACGGGAATTCAATCTCGACTTTGCAGGACTGTGCCGACACACGGAACCCAGCTTTGCCCGAACCCTTTCCTTTCACGAACGGAAAAACGCCGGCCCGGTAGGTGCCTTGGGCGTCAGCCGTGGCGTTTGTTTGGCCGCCTTCGTTTTCGGAGTGTGTCTCGGTCATGAAAGCTTCATTGGGCTGCAGTCCTGTCACCGTGATGAGCACGCCGGAGTAGTAGGGGCCGAGCTCGACCGCGGAGATGCGACACGTTCCGTTGGTTTTTTCGATTGGGAATGGAACGATTTGAGTGAAGGCGCGCAGCTGGCCGTCGTCCGAAATGATGGCGAACCGGAAAGGCTCGCCTTTTGACCCGTACACCTTCAGATCGATTGGATCCTCCGCCACATGACGCGCAGGATCGGCGAGCACGTTTACGACTTTGCCTTCGTCGTTCAGATACGCGTCCGTCGTCGCCTGCGGCTCCTTGCCAAGCCCGAGCATGCACAGGACATAGTGCTGATCTTTGGGCAGGCTTGAGGCAAACAGGTTGTAGGTGACGACTGTCCTGTCGCCCATGACCTCGCGCACTGTCTCTTTGAACGTTAGCTTCGCGCCGGGCGAGTTGAATTTTTCGCCCCACTGATCCCTCGGCGGGATGCCCTGCGCCGTGCAATCCGCAGCGCACACGAGGGCTGAGGCAATGCAAAGAATTGCTCCCAGCAGGCAGGTCTTCATGGCACCGGGATTATACAGCAGCTATTAGCGGCGTCTATCTAGTCATGAACATTATAACGGTGTTCCTCGTGGTGGCGCATCACGAAGGATCAGTGCCGGGCACGGCATATCGCGTCCCTACCAAGAAAGGCGGCAGGCAAGGTCCCCTGGTAGCGCCGGCATCTTGCCGGCGAATTCTGTTGGTGAAGAGATGAGCAACACCGCCGGCTGGAAGCCGGCGCTACGAGAACCGGCGCTCAGCGGGTAGCATCGCGCCAACCAAGTTTGCTAGGCGCGACATATCGAGCTCGTACAATGGCCCGACGGAAGTGCGCGACAGGAAACACGCGTTCTGCATCCCAATCGTCCAAGACGAAGTGCGGCTACCATAAGAGAAGTGATCCGCCAATTTAGCCTCGAATGGGCGAGGTCAGCTTGTGAGGTTCGCGATGCGGATTCTCTTGAGGTCGTCCAAGCCGCTGTGCGCTTTAGGGCTGCTCTTGGCCGCCGGATGTTCGGGTAGCGGCAAACCATCAACACCGCCTCCTACTCAGTCCGTAACGGCGCAGCTCCCTCCGCTGACGATCGTTCGCAACGCCCCGACCGGAGCGCCGGTCATGACGCAATTTGCCGCAAACGGACCGGCGAACCACGCTCCTAGCCGCAACGCCCCGGATGCGAGCGGTATCAGCATTCACATTTCCACAAGTCCGGGCGTGGACCCATCGAATCCTAACGATCTCCCAACCTCGTCCGGCGCCGTGGATGGTTCCCTTACGAATAGCAAAGGGCAACATGCCGCGGCCGACGCGAACGAGCCCCGGAACATGACGATCCCCAATTCGAGCATCATTGTGGAAGAGCTTACGGACGAAGATCCGGACGACGCAAATCAACCAGATCTTTCCCCAACGGAAGAGGAGATCGAAGTTCTCCGGCCGGAGGCGGATGAATACACGCTTAAAGTGAACGGCTTCGAGCGCGGCGTATATAGCCTGGAGATATATGCCACGAGTCCTGATTCGAACACTTCGACAGTCTTCTTGCAGACTGTTCCCGCGTACCCCGGGAGCCTATTCGAGCTGCATATGGTTTTCCGGCGCACGCCGTCATTCGAGTTCGACCTGGATCGCGGCGGACTGCAGCCGCCGCACGGGGCTTTCAGCTTTGCACAGCCATTGGCCTCGGAGGTTCGTCTTCCCTCCGACGAGAAAGCGCTGGCTGTCGTGATTTACTATGACCCTATGATGATTCCATCTTCCTTCCGTGCTTTCCTCGACGGTAAGGATCAAAGCAGCCTGTTTCACGTCAAGACTGGCGACCTGGAACTCGTCCGCGTGCCGCTGTCGCGGGGCGATCACCGCCTGGTCATCCAGGCGAACAATCAGTCAGGCCAGACCACCGAGCAAGACTTTCACGTTCAACACTGAGAAGCGCCAGTAAGCCGGAAGGCTTCGGCAAGCAATTCGTAGGAGCGGCGGCGGTCGGCGTGTTCGTGTGTCATCGTGGTGATCATGATTTCGTCGACGCCGGCGGCGTCGGCGAGGCGTGCAAGCCTATCGCGCACGCTTGCGGGCGAGCCGATGAACGACCGGTCGCGATTCATCTCGATCACGGCGCGTTCTTCGGGCGTGTATGGATAGTTCGTAGCTTCTTCGATCGTGGGAAATCGGCCCATCCTGCCCGTGCGAAATCGCAGCAGCGTGAGTTCCAGCGGCCGCGCCAGTTCCCTGGCCCGCTCGTCGGTTTCGGCGCACACGACGGAAACGCCGATCAGCGCCTCGGGCTTATCCAGGTGCGCGGACGGCTGAAAACTCTTGTGATAGAGGCGCAGCGCCGCGATCGCGGGCGCCGGCACGATATGGTGCGCGAAGGCGAATCGCAGCCCCATCTGCGCGGCGAGGATTGCGGAATAGTCGCTCGAGCCGAGCAGCCAGATTTCCGGCATGGGCACGTCGTCCGGCATCGCGCGAATGCGCTCGAACGGATGGTTCGGCGGAAAGCCGCTGTCGAGGAATGCGAGCAGATCATCGAGCCGCGCAGGGAAATCGTCCGCGCTTAGGGCTTCGCGCGAGCGCCGCAGAGCCAGCGCCGTGAGCGAATCGGTGCCCGGCGCGCGTCCGATGCCGAGATCCACGCGGCCCGGATGCAGCGCTTCGAGGACGCGAAACGTCTCCGCGACTTTCAGCGGCGTGTGATTTGGCAGCATCATGCCGCCCGAGCCGACGCGGATGTGCTTGGTCACGTCCGCCACGTGGCCGATCATGATCTCCGGCGCGGAGCTGGCGATCAGCGGCGTGTTGTGGTGCTCGGCCAGCCAGTAGCGCGTGTAGCCCAGCTTATCGGCGAGCTGCGCCAGGTCGAGCGTGTTGCGCAGCGCGTCCGTGCTCGACGAGCCGGACGGCACCGGCGAGACGTCCAGCACGGATAGCTTGTACGATTTCTCAGCGGACATCAGTTCCCTGCTCGTTCGCGTTCATCACAGGCAATTGTTGCACATGAGCGCGCCGCTGGCCCTCGCGAAATGCGCGCCGGGTAGTGGTTGGCGGCTCATACGAAAACGGAAAGCCGCCCAAGTCCAGTGAGCGCCGGAGCTGGTGTTATCACGACGGGTACGAGCGGGCGTGGTATCGTGCTTCCGGCGGCGAAGATTCTGGCAGGAGAGCGTTATGAGCCTGGAAGCCTTGGGTGTTCGCTACGCGGCCTTCAAGGGTCCCGAATAGATACTGGTCGGAGTTGCGATTGCTGCAATCGCCGTTGTCTTTTGGGAGGGTTGGGAGAAGAAGATGGGCAACGTCCGGCCCGCGCTAAGCCTGGCGGTCGGAATTCTGCTTTCGTTTCTTGCCGGAATGAGTGTGGAGCGGGGGATTGGGAACTTTCGGTCGCACGCGAGTAACCACAGGTGGATTCTTGAAGTTTTCTTAGGCCTCGTATCTCTTGTTATGGCAATCGTCTACATCATGAAACGAAACGAGAAACCGCGGCCTAGTTGGGGTAGCGTTGAGTGGTTCTACAAGCGCAACAAGCCCCCGTCAATGTTCGACAAGAAAGACGACTGACTGAGCGTTGGGCTAAGTCCCGATAAACACGCTGACAAATGGCGTACTAGCCCGGTAGATGATTGCATAACAATGTCGGCTCCTCGCCCCGAGTAAACTGTGGTTGCTCAACGACCGCAGGCTCGGGAGAAGGAGCCGAACATGATGATTATAGGCGTAGATTACCACCCGAGCTT
>Ga0187856_1000028_pt1 | contig 135386 bp, 124 predicted proteins | sample June2016WEW_8_40_FD_132443 | JGI IMG/M metagenome (GOLD analysis project Ga0187856, IMG submission 132443) | Peatland microbial communities from SPRUCE experiment site at the Marcell Experimental Forest, Minnesota, USA - June2016WEW_8_40 | ecosystem: Environmental > Terrestrial > Soil >... | reverse complement strand
GAGTCTGGACCGTGTCTCAGTTCCAGTGTGGCCGGCCAACCTCTCAGTCCGGCTACCGATCAATGCCTTGGTGAGCCATTACCTCGCCAACAAGCTAATCGGCCGCGGATCCCTCTTCTGGCGCCTTGCGGCTTTGAAGACAACGGCATGTGCCATCGTCATGTTATGCGGTATTAGCCCAATTTTCACTGGGTTATTCCCCACCTGAAGGAAGGTTATCCACGTGTTACGCACCCGTTCGCCACGCGCCCACACCCTGTATTGCTACAGAATGCTGCGCGTTCGACTTGCATGTGTTAAGCACGCCGCCAGCGTTCGCTCTGAGCCAGGATCAAACTCTCATTTGAATCTGGTGTTACGACCGTGAAGACTTTCATCCCCACGACCGGAACGAACTGTTAAATCGCTCGGTTTATCCCCACCCCATACACTGAAGTGGGTCTGTCTCAAATTCCCATCCGTCCACTTGCGCAGACGAATAGGCAAACCAAACGGGTTCTGGCTTGTATCATTCGATTGTCAAAGAGCAGGTACTCCCAGGCAGGCTGGAAGAACAGCAGACAATCGCCAACTATACAGACGCTTCGCGTTTGTGTCAACACCACATTTACACTTCCGAAAAAATTTCTCCGCTTCCCTCGCGCGCGTCTTCGCTTCTTCCTCCGGCGCTCCCACTCTGCGTAAGATTCAACGCGACGAGGGGCGACGAATGGTACACGCCTCTCGCCTCAGCGAATCACGTGGCTCAAGTCTTCAGACCTGAGAAATTTCGGACTGGCTTTTGAAATTTAGTCGCTCTCCGTTGCGATATCGTTCATAAACCCCGAGCAAAAAACCATCGCTGGGATTAGTATGTCTGCCGTGCGCACGGCCGGATGGGGAATCCGGAACGCGATGATTGGCGCGGGGGGAATGGCGAGACATGCGAATGCGAAATGGAAGCAAGTGGAGTTCACTGGCTTTGTTGGTCGTCCTTGTAGCTTGCACCGCCGCGGCGCAGCAGGCGCGTCAAGTCGATGACAAGCTTCTGCTGAACGCCGGAAAGACCGGCGACGAATGGCTGATGGCTGCCGGCAATTACTCGCAGACGCGCTACAGCCTGCTCAAACAGATCGACGCCTCGAATGTGAACCGGCTCGGCCTCGCCTGGTATTACGATACCGGCTCTCTCCCCGGCACGCTCGAAGCAACTCCAGTCATTTCCAACGGCACTCTCTACGGCACGGTGACCTGGGGCGTGGTCTTCGCAGTCGACGCCCGCACCGGAAAAGAGAAGTGGCGTTGGGATCCGCAACTCGGCCACCAGAATTTCCCGCCCGGATCGATGGGCAAGCCCGACTCCGACAAGGTCCGCACCGGCCCAAGTCTCTGCTGCGGCCCGGGCAATCGCGGCGTCGCCGTGTACGGCGGCAAAGTCTACGTCGGCACCCTCGACGCACGTCTCGTCGCGCTCGACGCGGAAACCGGCAAGGTAGTTTGGGACGTCGCCACCGCCGACAAGAACGCGGACTACAGCATCACGGGCGCTCCGCTCATCGTCAAAGGCAAAGTCATCATCGGAAACGGAGGCGGGGAATTTGCCGTGCGCGGCTACATCTCCGCGTACGACGCGGAGACCGGCAAGTTGATCTGGCGTTTCTACACCGTGCCGGGCGATCCATCGAAGCCGTTCGAGAACAAAGCGATGGAGGTCGCCGCGAAAACGTGGTCCGGCGATGGCGATTGGTGGAAATTAGGCGGAGGCGGCAATCCCTGGAATTCGATCTCCTACGATCCGCAGCTCGACCTGCTCTATTTCGGAACGGGGCAGGCCGGCCCGTGGGTCCAGAAATATCGCAGCGCGATGGGCATGGACAATCTGTATATCTGTTCGATCATCGCCGTGAAGCCGGAGACGGGCAAATTCGTCTGGTATTTCCAGACCACGCCCGGCGATGAGTGGGATTACGATTCCATCTCCGATCTGGTGCTCGCCGATCTGAAAATCGACGGGAAAATTCGCCACGTGATCATGCAGGCGCCCAAGAACGGTTACTTCTACGTCCTCGATCGCAAGACCGGAAAATTCATTTCCGGCGCGCCGCTGCAGAAAATCACCTGGGCCAAGGGCCTCGATCCCAAGACCGGCCGCCCCATCGTCAATCCCGAAGCGCATTACGGCACCAGTGGCACCGTGATCTGGCCAGGCCCCGGCGGCGGGCACGTCTGGCAGGGAATGTCCTACAACCCGCAAACGCAGCTCGTATACGTCACGCCGGGCATGGCCACCAGCTTCTCCTACGTGCAGGCGGCGGAATTCAAGCCCGAACTCGGCGCGTACAACTGGGGAATCATTTTCAGGGATGCCGCAGGCAGAGGCACAGGCCCGGTCGCAGCCGCTGCCAACGGCGCGCCACGTACGCCGTCTCCTCCGCCAACTCCGCCGGCAGGGAATTTCCTCTTCGCGTGGGATCCCGCGACGGAAACGAAGCGATGGGAAGTCCCGGCCACCGGTGGCGGCGGCACCATGACCACCGCCGGCAATCTGGTCTTTGCCGCTTCCATGTCAGGCGACTTCGAAGCGTTCAGCGCGGATAAAGGCGAGAAGCTCTGGAGCGTGAAACTAATGCCGGGATTCGCGAATCCCGTTTCCTACATGCTCGATGGGAAGCAGTACGTTTCCGTACTCGCGGGACGCGCGGGCAAGGGCCGTCTCTACACGTTCGCACTCGACGGAAACGTCCCCGTACCCCCGCCGCCGTCGGCGCCGGCTTCGGCTGAGCCGCCGCCCGCCGGCGAAGCGCGATAGGCACGGCCACTGCCGCGCCGCATCTAGTTTGACGAATCGTCAGGGCACGCTTGAAAGCGTGCCCTGACGCGCGCAATCTTTCCGCCGCTTCCCTTCTTGCTCCCGCTCTGCGCTAAGATTCAGGCGACGATTTCATCCGATGCCTGACGCGACCGACGCCCACGCACGACGCAACGCCATCATCCGCAAAGCACTCATGGCTGCGGTAATCGCGCTGTGCTCTCTGTTCATCGCTCTGTATGCGGGAGACTACGCGGCGCTTCGATTTCGCATCGCGCGTGGCGGGCCCAACTCCGTGCTTTCAACCGTGACGATCCTCTACGCCGCTCCAATCAAGGGCAACAAGCTCAGCGTCTTTTCCGACCAGCCCGAAACGCAGACGTGCGTCCGCTCGATCTTTCCTCAACTCAGCTACACGCCGTGCTGGTACGCCCGCCGCCACACCTTCCGCGTCGTCAACTAGCCCGCGCCGAACGAAACCACCGGCAGGCAGCTTTGGCTGCAATGGCGACCATTTTGTGCGGCAACTGCAGCAGGGACTTTGCTTCCTTAAGCTGGCTTAACTGGGGCTTAAAATGCCAGAAAAAGCCACTTTCGGGTGGGATTTGCATCATGTCACGCCCGCCGCCACACGTTCCGCGTCGTCAACTAGCTCGTGGACGACCGTGCGGACGTTGTTATTTTGCGCGGAATGCGGTCAAATCTCCTCTCAACCCCGCGTATGTAGCAAGGGGATAATATCGAACGATAAATATGTCCCTTCGCAAGAAAAATGGCGCCGCCTACACGGTGGTCATCCACTCCTCGCCAGATCAAGTCATCCCGTACGCGCAAGAGGTCCGAGCTAGTGCGGACCAAGAGAAGGATGCCTTGGGATTTCTGCCTGCGCCCGTTTATGACGACGCAGCCAAACGCGGCAATCTCTATGTGGCGGTTGCAAATGTATCTGCTCAATCGGAACTCGCAGGGCACCTCTTATTTGGCGGGCAGTTTCCTCACTGTCGCGTATTCCAGACGCTGGTGCTTCGCCGGTACCGGCGCCACGGAATCGGCACGCTCTTGGTACGCCAGTTAATTTCAGATTTGGAGGCGCGTGGTTATTTGAGCATCTGCGCCAACGTTGCTGATGACCTGAAAGCGAACGATTTTTGGAGCAATCTTGGCTTTCGGAAGGTTCGCGAAAAACCAGGAGGCGCAAGCAAGGGCAGAAGGATTAATGTGAGAATAAGGGAACTTGACACCCCGACCCTCTTTGCTCCCACTCCAAAGACGAGACTCGCGGAACTGGGTCTTGTGGAGCGAATCACTGCCGGCCCAGCAATTTACGCCATCGACCTAAACGTTTTCTGGGATGTCGTTGGCCACCGACCTCGCGCGGCGTCCGCCGCACAAGTGATAAGCGCGGGCTTCACTAATACGGTCCGACTAGTGGTGACCAGCGAGTTTATTAGTGAGCTAAAACGATCTTCAGGAATGCGGCCAACGGATCCCGCGCTTGAGTTCGCGATGCAATTGCCCACTCTCCCGAAGCCAGACGGTGCCGCACTCGACAAACTCATGACAGAGTTGGCAGCAAGGGTGTTTCCAAGTAACGCCGACTCCGCTGAACTGTCTGCGCATCGTAGGTCGGATCTGGTTCATCTGGCGACTGCCATTCATCACGACGTCCAGGGTTTCATAACGAGCGACGACGGTCTCCTACGTGCTGGTGAATCTATTCGTGCAGAATTCGGAATTAGGCTACTGCACGTGGAAGAATTTGCGTCGGCGATCCGAGAGATGCAGACTCGCGCCGCTTCTCTTCGTGTCCGAGTCTCCAGTGAGACATTGAGCCTCCGTGACCTTTCTAGGGTTAGTGCTGAGGAGGTGTCCGACTTCCTCAGCCAGATCCAGGCTCCAGTTGAGTTTAGGAAGCACTTTCTTAGTCAGAGGAACATCGCCTCCAACGCAAAATCCCGAGCCGTTTACTCGGACTCCGACATTGTCTGTCTCGTGTCGTGGGACGCGGCGGCACCGCTTCAGGATACCGCTTCGGTCCACCTCGCGGCCGATCAGGACAATCCTGCCGCCGAAACGGTTATCGATTTCGTTCTCGGGTGGTGCGCTTCTGATACCACGTCCTCGGGCCCGATTCTTCTTGAACTGAGCATGCCTCCAGGCCATGTAGTAAGCAAAAGCGTTGCGATCGCACATGGCTTCAGAGCTAGCAAGGGATCGAGCTCGTCTGGCGAAAACCTGCAAAAAATATGCGTTGGGCGCCCGGTGGTCGCCGTGAGTTGGTTGAAAACGAAGACCGCAATCGAGAGATGCTCCGGCATTTCTCTTCCAGATTTAATGCCCAGTTTTCTGAGCGGTGACCAACTGATCCCTATTGTTGGCGCCGATCACGCATCACGGGCTGCAAAATTGAACGAGCTGGAGGATCTGCTGTCACCAACGCTGCTCGTCCTTCCGGGACGGGTCGGTCGTCTCGTCCCGATCCGCGGTCGATATGCGGCGGAACTGCTTGGGTCCTCGGACCAGTTGTCCTTACTCCCCAACCTAGAGGCCATGCTGTTTTCTCAGAGGGTTTACTTCTGCACACCTCGAAATGCACGATCGTTCCAGAAGGGAGTACCCTTGATTTTCTACGAATCCGGCCACAGAGGCGGGAGGTCATGCGCCATCGCGGTCGCGCGAATCAAAGATGCCGCAGTGGTCAAGAAGACCGATGTGCCACCGTCGCTGCTCCGTCACGGCGTGATCGAAACGAACGCCATGGACGACCTCAGCTCGACGGATGACGTCGCCGCGGTGACGTTCGACAACGTCATGCTGTTCAGGACGCCCGTTAAACTTGCGCGGCTCCGCGAACTTGGAGCGATAGACCGCGCAAACCTCATTACGTCAAGAGCCATCACGCACGATCAGCTAGTCCAAATTTTAACGGAGGCATATTCTCGTGAATGAGATCGGAAATATCCTGATTTCGATAAAGCGAAAATTCGTTCTCGAGATGCTCTCGGGAAACAAGACGGTCGAGCTCAGAAGGCGTCGTCTTCATGTAGCGTCCGGTACACGCGTGTGGATATACAGCACCGCGCCGCATTGCGCCGTCGAACTACACGCTACTGTCGATTACGTGGATTGCGCGTCTCCAGATCAGCTCTGGCGGCGATACCGTTGGTGTGTCGGCATTTCTCGGGTGGAGTTCGATAGGTACTTCCTTAGGGCCAAAACAGGGTGCGCCGTTATCCTTCGCGATCTAAAACCCTTATCAAGGGCTGTGGAGCTTTCCCACATTCGCCGATCTGCCAAATTTCACCCGCCACAGTTTTTCAAGCGGCTGGGTCCCGATAGCGCGGCCCTGCGGGCGATTACGGCAAACTTAGAGGATCAACCGCAGCAGTTTCTCGTGTCATAGACGCAGTTGCTTCACGCAGGCTGCACCCATTGCTGGCGCTGCTATTTGCGGGGATCGCGACCAACGTGAACGGCGCGGAGGTGCGCGGGGGCAATTTGCCGCGGATCAGGAGTTCGACGCGCAAGGACGCAAAAGCCCCGCCCTCACAAACCGAGGACCCTTCGGCTCACGCTGTTCGCTCAGGGTGACAATCCTCATCGGATTGTCAGAATTTTTCGCGGGGATCGACACTTTGGAAGCCGTAGGTTTCGTAACGCGTGGTGATTTTGCCTTCGTGGAGGCTTACGACGGTGAAGCCTTCGGGCGTGCCCATGCGCGGGCCGTGCCACCAATTGCCGCAGACGGCGCCGCTGGTGATGTACTGCGTAGTCTTGTAACTCACGATTTCGTTGACGTGCGTGTGGCCTTGCAGCACCGCGATCACGTTGTGTCCTTCGAGCACTTTCAGCACTTGCGGCGTGTTCGCCACGGTGATGGTGTTGTACTTCTCGTTGGGCGCGTCGAGTTGCGCGTAGGTGGTAAAGCCGGTGACGAGCGGGACGTGCGTCACGACAACGACCGGAGCGCCCGGCGTCACGCGCTTCAGGTCGTCCGCCAGCCAGCTCACTTGCGGATCGTCGATGCGCGCTTCCCAGAAACGGTCCGCCGTCGGCTGGATCGAATCGAGCACGGCGAAGTGATAGCCGCGATGATCGAAGGAGTAGTAGGTTCTGCCGCCGATGCGGTCCTCGTACATCTTTTTTCCGTAGCCCGGATCGGTGGGCGAGACGCCGCTCTTCGTGTACACACCGAAAGCATCGTGGTTGCCGATGACGTGGTACAGCTTCATCTGGAGCGTCTGTTCGGTTTTCTGGTAGAGGTCGAAGACAAGCCCGGCGCGCGCGGCGTTGACGCTGAGCGCGTCGTACACATGGTCGCCGCCCGAGATCGCAAATTCGCTCTTGATCCCGGCGATCTTGCGGAAACATGCGTCGCATCCGCTCGTTGCGTTCAACTCAGGCTCGATGTGCGTGTCCGTGAAAAAGATGAAGTCGAACGAGCCGGGAGGCGTTTCCGCCGCGGCCCAATTCGGCGCGTGCGCGGCCAACGCGACCGCCGCGCCCGTCCCCGCCACGATTTTCAGGAATTGTCTGCGATCGAGAGTCATGCGGGCCTCTTTCCGGGACGGCCTCACAACCGGATCGCAGATTTATACCACGGGGAGACGAAAGAACGGCGCAGCGCGTTCGGGATGACGACACGGTGGCGGTGCGGGCGCGCCGTGAACAATTACGGCGACGCCCGCGCCCAAGAGGATGTCAACAGAGCCAGGCGGCTTCTAGTACGAGGGCGGCGGCGGCGTGCCCTTGTCCGGCTGAGAGTTCAGGAACTTGCAGACGTCCTTCACGGCGTTGCTCAGCATGGCCGTTCGCGTCGCGAAGACGGTGTCGCCGCCGTGCGCTACCACCATAAAGCGGTAGTCGCCGGACCAGCCCCAAGCCCGGAGCTGGAAGTCCGTATTCTTGGGATTGGTCGTGATCGTCACGTTGGGGCACTTCTCGCTGAAGTGACGCACGATTTCGACGGGATCGACCGTCGTGTGCTGCTCGAGCATGATGCGAAACTGACGGGGTGGCGGCGCGGCGTTTGCCACGGGCGCCAGCGGAGCAACGATTGTTATCAGCGCGATCGAAAGACTGACTATGAATTTTTTCATTGCCGGGTCTCTTTCTGCCCACTTTCGGGGCCGGGTATCAACAATAAGGTTCAACAGGCGCCGTCGCCGGTTAGCCGGCCTGGCTGCAGCCAGACGCCCGATTGCGGCGCGAACCTCTCCCTATGTTAGAACACTCAAAGCGCCGAAATGTTGTGTGGCGCCTGTGCGGTATTTGGTTGGCAACGAGCTACGGCGCAGGGGTGAATGGGCGGCGCATAGCCAAGCATCTGCGCCGGGCACGGCATGGATTCGGCTTCGCTCACCACAAGTGCCGTGCCCCTACGGAACCGGCGGTGTAGGGAGGGACGCCGATCCTAGTCGGATCGGAATCAAGAAAGGACAAGAGAGGTCCTTCGCTCACTTCGTTCGCTCGGGACGCCGATCCTGGTCGGATCGGCGCTTGACATTGCCGGGCGGGGCAAGCAGACTCCCGGCAACCTGGGGCTCCCCACTCGGAGGAGGATAACGCGATGAGGACCAACTACCCGGCGGTGATTGTTTGCGCGGTGGTGTACTGGCTGCTCGGAGGCCTTTGGTACGACTTGCTGTTCAGCAAGCAATGGATGGCGCTCGAAAACATGAGCGCAGCACAGGCGAGCTCCGCGAATCCCGCCTGGATATGGCCGTTCATCCTCACGTTTCTGCTGAACCTGCTCATCGCGTTCGTCCTCGCGCAGATATGCATCTGGCGCAACGCGAACACCGCCGCGCGCGGTGCGGCGATCGGCATACTTTTGTGGATCGGAATCGTCGGGCCGATTGTTTACACCACGTACATGTACGAAATGCGGCCGAAGGCGCTCTTCGCGATCAACGAATTTTATCCGCTCGTGGGACTGTGCATGATGGGCGCGATTCTCGGCGCGTGGAAGAAGAAGGCTGCGTAGGAGATATGACGCCGTGTTTCCGGCGGGCGGCGACTCAGTGGGAAGTTTTATGCCGCAGGTAAAGACCGTGGAGACTCAGCCCAAGTCCGCTGAGAAAGAGCAAAGGTGAAAGATAGACGGTTACAGCGGGCGGCACTGAGACGGGAAGCGCCAACGCGCTTGAGCTGCTTGTGAAATACCCGATCGACGCGGCCATCAGCATGAAGAGGAGCCCACGGCGAATGCGGTCGCCGCCATCCGCCGAAACGGTCGCAGTCCTGGGGCGTCTCACTTCCGGCAGCGTCTCCCGGCAGTAGTTACACTGCGTTTGACGGTCGAAGACGATCTTTCCGCAGTACGGACATTCGCGCGTAGCCATACGTGATCTCCACCTCTCCACCGACGCCCCGAGTTCAAAGCTCCTTTAGGAACGCCGCGGAGCTTGCCTCATAGGATAGGCTCTGCAAACCGCCTTCCACGGGATAACTCCAATACATCAAACACATAGATGCGCTGAAAGTTGCGCCGCAGTAGCAGCCTTGGGAAAAAATGTAACATACAGGGTAAAGCACGGGCAGGCTCAAGATGCGGAGGTCTTCGCTATTTGTTCTCAGCGCCAGCCGTTGCGTTCGCGCAAAGAAGTGATGTGCGCGACGTGGTGGCGGCCGTGCCAGGCGTATTGCGCGAGCAGAAAGTCCAGCGTGGCCAGGCCCCACCCGGGATGGCGGAACTTGCGCGGCCAGTCGGCGGGTGTGAGCGAGCGCAAGAGCAGCACCCAGCGCTTGTGAAGATTCTCGAGGAGCGCGAGCGACATATCGATCGGCGGCGTTTTAGCGTCGGCCAACTCGGCCCAGAGCGACTCCTCGTAGGTCTTCAACACAGGCTCGTCTTCGGTGAGCGTCAGCTTGAAGCGGATGAGGGCATTCATGTGGCTGTCGCCGATATGGTGGACCAACTGGCGGACGGTCCATCCGCCGGGGCGATAGGGAGTGTCGAGCTGCGTGGGCGTCAAACCCGCGACGGCAGCCGAAAGGCGCGACGGCGCCTCGGCAATCTGGTCGATGAACTGGCGGCGCTCGCCGTCGGTGACGTTTTCCGGCCGCACGAAATCTCCGATTGGGTAGCGCAGGTCCGCCGTCATGGTTGGAATCTCCTGGTGCACGATCCCGCGTTGGGGATTTTCAAACAAGGCCCAATTTGGCCGCGCTTAGTGGCTCGAGCGAGGCTTGGCGGCTTCGTAGAGCGGCGAGAGTTCGCGCAGGCGCTTCACAGTCTCGACGACGCGGCCCGCGACGTAGTCAACTTCTTCCTCGGTATTGAAACGGCCGAGGCCGAAACGAATCGAGCTGTGCGCGAGATCTTCGGATACGCCCAGCGCGCGCAGGACGTAACTCGGCTCGAGCGTCGCCGAAGTGCACGCCGAACCGCTCGAGACGGCCACGTCGTTGATGCCCATCAGGAGCGCGTCGCCTTCGAGGCCGGTGAAACTGAGATTCAAGTTTCCGGGCAAACGATGCGTCATCGAACCATTGATGGAGGTGTCGTCGAGTTGGCTGAGGACCGCGTCTTTCAATTTGTCGCGGAGGGCGCGCAGCCGCTCGCCTTCTCCCGCCATTTCTTTTTGGCAAAACTCGCACGCCTTTCCGAGGCCGACGATTCCCGGAACGTTGAGCGTGCCCGAGCGCATGCCGCGCTCGTGCCCGCCGCCATCCATCATCGGCGAAAGTTCGACGCGCGGATTTTTCCTGCGCACGTAGAGCGCGCCGACGCCTTTGGGGCCGTAAATTTTGTGCGCGGAAATCGCGAGCAGGTCGATGCCGAGTTTTTCGACGCCAACGGGAATCTTGCCGACGGATTGCGCGGCGTCGACGTGAAAGAGCACGTTTTTTTCTTTGGCGAGCTTGCCGATTTCCTCGATGGGCTGCAGCACGCCGATCTCGTTGTTCGCGTGCATGATCGAAATGAGGATGGTTTTCGGCGTGATCGCGCGGCGGAGTTCATCGAGATCGATGAGGCCATCCTTGCTGACCGGCAAGTATGTGACTTGGCAGCCGGATTGCTCGAGGCGCTTGCAAGTGTCGAGCACGGCTTTGTGCTCGGTGGCTTGCGTGATGATGTGATTGCCCTTGGCGCGATACGCATCGGCTACGCCTTTGATGGCGAGATTGTCGGATTCGGTCGCGCCGCTCGTGAAGACGATCTCTCGCGGAGAGGCGTGGATCAACCGGGCGATTTGTGCGCGGGACGTTTCGACTGCCTCTTCAGCCTTCCAGCCGAATTCGTGGTTACGGCTCGCCGGGTTGCCGAATTTCTCGGTGAAATAGGGCAGCATCACCTCGACGACGCGCGGATCAACGGCCGTCGTCGCCTGGTTGTCCATATAGATGGGCAGTTTGAGCGCCATTTGTATTCATTTTAGTCCCGTTAGCGAGATGCGTCCAGCAACGCGGAAACGGCGTACTCGGAAAGAATCCACACGATTTCGTTGCAGAATTATCATCCCGAAAACACGAAACCCCGGGCCACGATGCGGAGTGGCCCGGGGTTGGTGTTTTAGAATCTACGCCCCGGTTCTGGTGACTATCGGATCGTAGAGATCACGATCTCGATCGACCTAATGTGCGAATTCCGGTTTTATCGGACATTTCTACTTTGCGTTGACAGTGTCGCCCCATTGGCGAGGTAGCCTACCTGCGGAAGGTGTTGGAGCGGATCGCGGACCATCCGGTCAACCGCATCGAAGAGCTGCTGCCCTGGAACCTGGCCCCGGAACTCGCTCAGGGCGAGCTCCACGCTGCATAGTCAACCAAACACTACGTCAAGACGGTCCAGAAACGACGCATACTGGAGGTCTGCAAAAATCCAACAATCGATTTTTTCACACGTTCCCGTCCCGGGTTTCCCCCGGTTTTCAAGACGCAATCATGGAAGAGGCGTAAAGGTTGTGTTTGTCGAATCGTACGCGGGCGCGATGTCCGGAATGTATTCCGCCAGCACGCCGCCACCACTGGTAAATCCTTTAAAACTTGAGGAGCTTGTGAGCGGCTGGACCAACAACGATCCATAGGCGGCGCTGTTCGCCCAGAAAATTTCATTCGGATTGCTAATAGTCAAGTTGGCTAACGTAAAGAGGTCACCCGTCACTGTTATTGTAATATTGGACGCAGTAACCAGCCCGGTTGAGGTGTCTATGGTGATCGTGCTGCCGGGTGCAAATGAAAATACGGTCCCAGTAATAGTGGGCGGGAAAGTGCCCGTGACAGCAAAGGTCACCTCGGATGTGACGGTAATTTGGCTGGGGCTGGTGGCCGTTTTCCCCGAAGTAGTCTCGGTTGCCGTGATCGGAACAGGCCCTCCCGCAGCCACGCCCTGAATATCGGCCACGGAGTTTACTCCGCTGGTGCTAAAGTATGAGAGTACGCTCGCGATTCCTGAAGCCTGCGTGGCATCCCACATGAAATTCATAGAGGACGACTTGATGACTTGGGAGGGAAGGTCTGTGTTATAGGCTCTTGCCACAAGTGGAACAAACTGACCGATAGGAATAGTTGCTGTAGCCGGAGTGATGATCACGTGGTCTACCTCAGGACAATTCAGCTCGATTGTCGTTGGAGGATAGCCGCCAATCACAGTTGATTTATCTATTTCCACCGGCAGCGAAGTTTCCCCTCCGACAATGCCAGCTAGCACGAATACTTCAACTGGATCGTAAAATCCGACAATCGAGTCGTATATCGAGTTTGTCCCGTCACTTATCGTGCAAGCCTGAGTGATTGCTTGGGTGAGAATAACGCCAGCCGGACCACAGGCGTATGGGACCAAGGCCGCCGCTTCCGGCTGAAGTAATATAGCGGAGGTCACGCTAGCGCACAGCGCGCGCTCGAGAGTAATTGCTGCGTTACTTGCTCCTACTGAATTACCCTGATTGAGGTAGGTATTTAGGCCGTTGACAAAACCGCAGAACGTGCCGAACACGGGGGGGGCAGATTTTGTATCATTCCAGCAATATTGGTCAACGTGCCGGATGCTACGCTGCCCTGATATGTACCGCTACCCGTGGACTGGAGGGAGATGGTGTTAGGGTCTCCTGTAATCATAGTCACTTGGGCGAGCGACTCTGGAACACCGCAAGTCGTGACATTTACAGTTACAAGTGAATTGGCTGGCGTCGGGGTGACTTGCGCAATTGCGGTAGCTTTCTTGACGGCGCTCGCTGCCGTTGTCGGAACAATCGTCGAACCGAGGGTGGTGGCCAACGTCGCGGTTCCGTCGCTTGTGATGCCCGTTAGAACGGCGCTCGTGTCCGATACCCAATCCAACGTAAATTGCGTATTGTCGGACATAATGATAGCAGTTGGGCGGCCTTGGGAATCCAAGGAGAGAGATTGCCAACTTCCGTCTGCCGCCACCCTTTTCACCCCGTACAAGGCGGTGGGATTCCCGTTGGAATCCCGCGTTCCGAGGAAGGTGAGAGTGCTTTGGTCGCTGTTCGTCGCCATGAGAATCCGGCTGTCCGTCATGTCGTTAACCAAAACTACTCCTCCTGCGCTGGAGTTGACGGTGAGCGGCGCGGTTCCTCGGATGCTACCGGCCGTCGCGGATATATTGGTGCTACCCTGCGCGACGGTGGTCACCAGTCCTTGGCTGCTTATGGTCGCCGTCGAAGTCGAGGAGGAAGACCACAATGCGGTCTGAGTAACATCGGCGGTGCTTCCGTCGTTATAGGTGCCGATCGCGCCATACTGCTGTAGGAGGCCAATGTTAAGGCTTGCTGTCACCGGGGAGACGGAGATGCTTGTCAGAACCTTGGCGTTCACAGTCACCGAGTCTGAGCCCGATGCACCCGAAATTGCCGCCGAGATGTTGGCCTGGCCGGCAGTCACGCTTGTTAATAACCCACTGGCCGAAACTGTGGCAATAGCGATATTGGAAGAGGACCATGCTGCAGTGGAAGTGACGTCTCCCGTCGAGCCATCGTTGTAAGTGGCTGTGGCTGTGGCTGTCAGTTGTTGGGTTTGCCCTGCAATCAAAGTGACCGTAGCGGGTGTGACTGCGATACTGGTAATAGCTTTAGCATCGACGGTGAGCGCATCCGAACCCGTTACTCCCGAAAGCACGGCGGAAATATTTGCCTGCCCCGCTGCCACGCTTGTTACGAGCCCGCCTGAGGAAACCGTTGCGACTGCCGTGTTAGAGGAGGACCAAGTTGCTGTTGACGTGACGTTCGTTGTCGAGCCATCGCTATAGTTAGCTGCCGCGGTGAGCTGTTGCGTCTGCCCAGCGATCACGGTTGGCGTCGGCGGAGTCACGGTTATCGACGAAAGAGTTGGCTGAGGCTTGCTTGGGCCGGTGTTCGTTTTGCTGCTGCCGCCGCTTGCGCAGCCGTACAACAGAAATAAAACACCGCCGGACAGACCATCTTAGCCAAAGGGCGCATATCTAAGTTCTCCTCATGACTGCCAGCATAGAGAAGCCTTTGTCGGAGAGCCGCGGACGAGAAACTTGTCGAGGGCACGGGCGGCTGGCGCATAGAATCCCGCCGTGTACGGGCTCTTGTGGAAATCGATCGAAAATCAGTCGCCACCGCACCACTTGCCGGGCGCTAGTCCTCGCCCACTCCACACGCCCGGCCTCGATATAATCAGCGCTGCCGAAATGGGAAGCGAGGCCGGAGCGAGGCCGGCCCCGCTTTTTCACCGCCAATCGTAGCTATTCCGTTTTGTCTGAGGTCCTAGTGATTTTCATCGGAATCGCCATTCGGATCACCTAGGTTCGGGTCCCCGATTAGCACGGGTTCCGACGCACGCAAGCTGACGCGGCCGATCGTTCGATAATCGCCCAGGCCATTCTTGGGTTTCTGCGTATGGTACCCAGCGAAAATCACCGTGATGTCGAAAGGATCGAATGAAGTGGCACTCGGGGCGTACACGCGGCCGGCGAAGAATCCCAGCGTGTTACCTACAACCGGCGGGTTGGCGGGGATTGTGACCGACTGCGTTCCGCCACCCGTCGCGGGGACGCCCATCGCATTCACCGTGAGAGTCACCGGTGCGGTTGAAATGATCGGATTGTTGATCCCGTTCACGACGCTCCAGTGGATCAAATCGCTCGACTCGGCATAGCCGATGTAGTGGAACGCATCCGAATCGCCGTCAACGCAGCTGCCGCCTGAGAACAGCAATCCAAATCGCCCCCCGTCGAGCCGCAGGATCGTTCCTGCCGTAGCCAGCCAGCGAGTCCCCGTTAGGGAAACGCTCGTGGGGTCGTTCAGGCCCTGCAACGCTCCAAGGTCCGTAAAGTTGATGCCGTCCGTTGTGCTGGCCAGCCGGAGGTACGTGATGTCGTCGTTTACGGCCGTTCCGAACGGATTGTTCGCGTAGTAGCCCGCCCAGAACGTGTTGCACCGTGCGGATGCGGGCAACGCGGTCGATGCGGTGTCATCGCCGTTCAGAATTTTCTGCTCGTAGATGATTGTGAGCGGCGAACTCCCCGGAATCACACCCAGAATGCCATCCGGATTCAACAGGCCATGGGTGTGGAGCGGCGGTTCAGGCAGATTCAGGACGTCCGTGGATGCGTCGTTCAGGGCTGGCGCACCATTCAGCGGATCGCCCGGCTGAGGCGCTACCTCGTGAATGGAGAGGTCATCGGAGTCAATGTGACCGGCGGCTCGCACAAGAGTGTAAAGATACGTATGCCCGGCGATGGTGATCACGTATTGGTGCCCTTGGCCGTCATCGCCGGTGGTATTGGAGTTGTCGGCGTTGTTGGGATCTTGTTCCTTGTTGCCGTCGGCATCCTTGAGAAAATCCGTCGGGCAGTCCGTCCTGAGCTCCAGCACCTTCTGCTGGAAGGTCCAGCTCAACCCCGCGTCATCTGAAAACGCCGCTACTACGCCCTCATCAATATCTTTCGGCCGCCAGTCGAAATATCCTTGCAGGTGTCTCCCGAAGCCGAAGATGGTCGGGAAGTAGTAGGGCTCCATACGTTCAGTGCCGGGATTGACGTTTTCTTGGTTGTCGGCATTGCAGTAGCCAGCCGACTTCAGGCCATTGGCCGCGCCCGATTGCTCGAGGGTCCAAGGTCCGCCCGTGATGGATGTCGTGGTCGGCGCGCCGTTGCTCGTCCAATTGACGGGACCATTGTGAGTGAAAAACCCTTGTGCAAGGGTCGCCGCAGGGACTATCAATCCGATTGCGGCTGCGAGAAGCATTCTTTTCACGTTTGTGCCCTCCTAAGGCGGACTGAAAATCTCACGTAGCCGGATTCGCATGGTTAACGCTGCTTGAAAACTCGGTGAACTGCGCGTTTTCAGCGAAGAGGCCCAAACATGGGACTTGGTTCTCCAACTTCGAGGGCCGCACTTGAGCATGTGCCGATGATGTCGAACAGGCACCCAGCCAATCGCCCAATGCTTGGTAGCGCGGTAACCAAACACTGGCACTCTGCCGGAACTTGTTGCTCGGGTCGCGCGGCTAGCCTTGGTGGGACAGTGCCCACTTCTTGAGGAAGGCGGTGACGTCTGCGGGGCCGATGCGGGCGCTGTCGTCGAATTCGCCTTGCTTCTGGCTGAAAACGAGCGTGCCGTTCGCGTTGAGGACGGCAAGGCTGGGAATGCGCACCGCTTGTTTGAGTGGGACTCCGTACTTCTCCGCGAGGTCGAGGTTCTTATCACCGTCGTCCCCGACATTGATGTGCACGACGTGGTAATTCGCGTTCACGAGCGGAGCGATGTCCTTCGAGTGAAACGCGGAGTCGAGGACGTGGCAGTCGTAACACCAGTTCGCGCCGAAGACGAGGATGACGCGCTTGTGGTCCTTGGCGGCGCTGGCGAGGGCAGCGTCGATTTCTGAACGGGCCTCTTCCGGCGGGGCATAGAGAGCGATATTAGGCTTCGCCGGTTCGGGTAGCCGCATGACGGGGCTCGCAGCGAGGTCGTCTCTTCGGGTGGCGAAGATGCGCCATTCGTTGTCTTCATGGATCCAACGCTGGTGCACTGCAACGACGAACGGTTGTTCTCCGGCACTCGTTCGAATTTTGCCTCCAATTCGAAGTACCAGCTCGATGGCGCCTCCCTCCCGATGTTCCACTGCGAGCACCTTGGTCTGAAAATCGCTCAATCCGCTGGCCGCCAGCGCAGACCAGAAACGCGGCTCTTCGCGAGGGTCTGCTGTAATCCCGTGAGGCGTCTGGGTCTGAGCCGGGGGAACAGTCGTGTAAAGCGCGGCGAGGTTGGCTTCGTTGCCCGATTGCACGGCCGCCGTCCAGCGAGCGAGGGGCTCGAACGCGGATTGCGCGGAAGCGGCCGAGCAGAGCAGCAAGAATGTAGCGATTCCGATCATGCGGCTCGCTTTCATGGGATCCTCCTCGCGTACGCGCGAAGGCACAATTCTAACCCATGCCAGAACGTCGGGCCATTCCGGGCTGAGGCGCAGAGTTGATTGGCCTTGACGTTGCGTCGCTGCTACAATGCTCCGACATGGCAGATTGGCGGCAGATACAAGCGCGCATCCGCAAGGCGAAAAACAGCCAGGACGCGCACGCAAAGCTTTCCGAGCTGTTCCAGCGCACGCGCGACGCAATGGTCGCGTGGGAGCTCGGCGCCATCGAAGAAAGAGCGGAACACAAGGACGAAGCGGGAAATTGGTACACGATCGCGGCGCAACGATTTCGCCGAGCGGATTGGAAGAAGAAGGCTGAAGAAGCGCTCACGCGATTGGGCATCGAGCTACCCGCTCCCCAAGCAGACATCACGAAAACAGACCGCGCGGAAACGATCGAAGAATCGGTCGAGACCGCCGCACCGGAATTCGCCGAGGAGCGCCAACCACTGGCGCTAGGCGAAATCCCACCTGAGGAAAATATGCCCACTGAATCACCGATGCAATCGGCTGGCGCGGCAGCGCCGGGCGAGCCAGCACGAAAGAAGAGGCGGCGTGGACGCCGCGGCGGAAGAGGCCGGCGGCGCAAAGGCGCCGCGGCTACGCCCGGGCTGCCAACACAAGCGTTCGCGGAATCGACAGAATCTCAGGAAGCGCCGCAGGCACCGCCGCCGCGTCCTGTGGCTCGTCCGATTGAACGACCAGTGCACGAACAACCCGTCCGCGAGCAGGCCACGCTATTCGAGCCGGCCCGGCCCGCGCGCGTCGAACCTCCCGCGCAGTTGCTCGGCGAGCGGACGGCGCACGGTCGAGCGGGCGACCCGGCGCTGGCTTCGCGGATGGCGCATCTTGAGTCGATGTTACGGCGGCTGCTTGCAAGCCCCCTGCATCGTCTCGACGAGGCGGAAGAGGCTCCGGCGGGACCGGGAGTTTTTCTGCTTTCGGATTCCGATCAGATCACGTCGTACTACGTGGAAGCGTGCCAGACGCTGCGGATCGGCTGCGGCAACCTCGTACGCGGGGGACGCGCCGGGAAGAATCCCCGAGGCGGGCGCGGCTACTCCGAGAGCGGGCTGAAGGCCAAGCTGGCCGAGTACCTGGGAATCAATGAGGCGAAGGTCGCGCAATATATGAAGGACCACTGCGTGATCCGGTGGATTCAGCTCGATGACGATGCCCCGCTGCTCGCGCACTTTGCGATCGGCGTCCTGCGCACGCCGCTGAATCTGGACTGATTCAGTCAGCTTTCTCGTGTGGAATGCCGGTTTACCTTCCTTCTGAGGCGTAGGGCGGGGTTTCGGACCCACCCAGGCAACCGCCAAGAGGGTCCCAGGCGTCTCCTTTGGGTGCCCCTAGGAGCCATTCAGCCCGCGATTTGCACCTTTGGGCGCAGGGTCCTAGACGAGGGGTTGGAATCCAGTCAAACTCTGGTACGGTAATCAGTTACGGGCGGTGAACCGCTCGTAGGGGCCGGGTTTTCCACCGCGTTACCGGGGCGAATTCAGGATTGAGCTGTTCTGAGGAGAGATAGAGGACTATGCCTAAGACTGTCGGCAATCAGCTTTGGAAATCATTCGACTGGGCACTGTGCAAGACGGCAGGGATCACGTTTGACACGATCCAGTATTTTAATAAATACAAGCCGAACCCGTCCTTCACCCCGAAATGGTCCGACAAGCCACTGCTGAAGTCCTGGGAGAAGTCCAAGCCAACGCTCGGCTGGCCGCGAACGACGGACTCGCTGTGCCCCGACTGCGTGAAGGAAGCGCGCGAAGCCATCATCGACGGCAAGAAGGATTGGACCGACCTGATCAACGAGAAGGTCGGAGAGATCAAGGCGCAGATCATCGAGCGCGACGGCCAAGTCTGGATGGTCAAGGAGTGCCCCACGCACGGCAAGTATGAGGACCTGATGGCCGTGGACGCGAAGTTCCTCGAATGGATCGAGGGCAACTTCCCCGGGCGCGACATTCCGGCTCACAACGACGAAAAGCTGCACAACCATGGATCGAGCACGGTGCGGCACGGACGCGGATCGGTGCTGACCGTGGACCTGACGAACCGCTGCAACATGATGTGCGATCCCTGCTTCATGGACGCGAACCAGGTGGGCTACGTCCACGAGTTGAGCTGGGACGAGATCCAGGAAATCCTGGAAAACGCGACGAAGATCAAGCCGCGCCGGCAGATGTCGGTGCAGTTCTCGGGCGGCGAGCCGACGATGTCGCCCTACTTTTTGGACGCGGTGCGCTACGCGCGCAAGGTGGGATACAACAGCGTGCAGGCGGCAACGAATGGAATCGAGTTCGCGAAGAGCAAGGAGTTCGCGAAGAAGGCGTTCGAAGCGGGGCTGCGCTACGCATACCTGCAATTCGACGGCATCGGCAACGACGCGAACAGCCACCGGCAGGTCGGCAACCTATTTGACGTGAAACTGCGCGCGATCGAGAACCTGCACGAAGCGGGCGTGGAGATCGTGCTGGTGACGACGATCGTCAACAACGTGAACAACGATCAGGTGGGGCCGATCGTGAAGTTCGCGATGGAAAATCCAAAGAAGATTTCATTCGTATCGTTCCAACCGGTTTCGTTCACCGGGCGCGACGAAGACATTACGCCGGAGCGGCGCATCCGGCAGCGCTATACGCTTTCGCACCTTGCGCAGGACGTCAGCGCGCAGGTGGGTAAAGTGGAGCCGACGCGCGACTGGTTCCCGATTTCGTACATTGCGACGTTCGCGGGCTTCTCGGACCTGGCGCACGGGCCGGACTCGCAGTGGGGCTCGCTCTCGTGCGGCTGCCACCCGAACTGCGGCGTGGGCACAGCGTTGATGGTCAACAAGGAAACCAAGGAATGGGCGCCGGTGCCGCGATTCCTGGACGCGCCGTCGCTTACAAGGGATGTGACGGCGATCACGGATGCGGCCCGCGGCAAGAATTTCTCGAACTTCATGATGGCGCTGGCGCTGCTGAAGAATTACAAGCCGTTCCAGGCGCCGCCCAGCTTGAGACTGAAGGACCTCTGGATGAAGTTCGACAAGACGTGGGCACTTACGAAGGATGCCCACAAGAAATACGGGCGAACAAGTCCGGAGCGCACGTACGAAGACGCCATGAAGCGGCGCGCCGAGGATCCGTGGAACTTCCTGTTCATCGCCGGGATGTGGTTTCAGGACCTCTTCAACTACGACTTCCGCCGAACGGAAATGTGCATCATCCCGTACGCGACGCAAAAGGGCGAGATTTCCTTCTGCGCGTACAACACGGGCGTGGGCTGGCGGCAGATCATCGAGAACATGCACAAGAATGCGACCGTCGCGGAGTGGTACAAGAATCACGGCAAACACGAAATCTATGCCAAGAACAAGAAGGTCGATCTCGGAAGCTACGAACACTCGCTGAAGATCGACGCGGATGATGCGGCGCGCGTGCGTCACCTGGAGCACGATATTCCGTTGACCGCGGCCGAGGAAGATCGGATTCGCCGCAAGCAGGCGTTTGAAGAAGCGGCGAAGGTCCGCAGAATTTACGAAGAGCTCGTGCTCAAGAAGAAGTCGGAGCCGGTCGTCCAGATCGGATCGATCGACGATATTCTGACGGCTGTCCCGGGCACGACCGTGAAGCGGGTGCAGATCGAGCCTGCGAACGGAAATGGCAACGGCACTGTGAATGCGGCAGAGTCGGAAGCGGCGACAGTCGCTGGCGACTAACTAAGGGTTTCCAACCTGGCGGGTTTGCCAACAGCCCTGGCTTCGGCCGGGGCTGTTTTTTTTGATTCGGCGACTGCTTTGGACTAGAGTTGCACGTATATGGCGCGCATTCGAATCTGGAGCGGCAATGGCCACAAACGGCGCAGACGTGTGTTTGATTTCACCGTGATTCTGATGCCAGTTGCGGATGAAGTGCCGGCTGGACGCGGATCGAAGGCACGGACCGTACGCGCAAAAACCCCCATGAAGACAGGCTACCAGGTGACCGTTCCACTGCTGCCCGGAGTGATCACGTACGGACGCACGGAAGAAGAGGCACTCGAAATGGCGAGCGACGCTATCCGCTGCCATCTCGATGGCCTTCGCAAGTCCGGTGAAGAAATACCCGACGAGAAAAGAGCCCATACCGCAAAGTTGCGCGTTGCGTTGAGCGCCTGATGGGGCGCAGCTTCCACTTCTCAAGCCGCGAGCTGTGCTCCGAGCGCTACTGCGGGCCGGCTTTTATGCCCATCACCGATCGGGAACTCGCGCTCAACTTCGGCATATCACCAAGGCTCATTTGCGCGTGACCGTGCCGCGTCACGATCGTTTCGATTTGCCTAGACCGGTTCTGAAAAGCATCCTCCAACAAGCCGAATTGACTGTCGATGAGTTCATCGCGCTTCTCTAAGCATCGCTTGCGAATCCTCGATAAAATGACTCCATGCCGGATCGAGCAAGGACGCGCGAACTAGCAGCGGAATACATTCGCAAGGGCGATCCGCTTGGATGGTTCGAGGCGCTCTACCAGGAAGCCAAAAGCGGCGATGCAGTGATTCCTTGGGCGGATCTCGAGCCCAATCCGCGGCTGATCGAATTCTGGAAAGCCCACCCGCTCGAGACGGCGGGTAAGCGAGCGATTGTGATTGGCAGCGGATTGGGGGACGATGCCGAACAGCTCGCGGCGTGGGGATTCACGACCACCGGTTTCGACATCTCGAAGACTGCGATCGAAGCGACGAAGAAACGCTATCCCGAGACTCGCGTCGAGTATGTGGTGGCCGATCTTTTCGATCCGCCGCCTGCGTGGCTCCGCGCATTCGATTTCGTGTTGGAAATTTACACCGTGCAGGCGCTCCCGGCAGAGTTGCGGCCGAAGGCCATCGAGGCGATTGCGCAATTTGTAGCGCCGGGCGGACGGCTGCTCGTAATCGCCCGGGGCCGCGAGGAAAACGAGCCGGAAGGGCAAGGGCCGCCGTGGCCGCTGACGCGCGCCGAGATGGATGGCTTTCGTCGCGCGGGGCTTGAAGAGGAATCGTTTGAGGACTATGCGGAGCCAGAGCCGCCATGGGTACGGAGATTTCGCGCTCTCTATCGGCGGGCAAGAGTGGGGCCTTAAACGGCCTCTGATTGGCAATTTTGGTAGAATAGGGGCTCATTAATTTTGAGTCTCAGGATGGAGTCCGATGCCGATATACGAATACGTTTGTGATGACTGCGGCGTGCGCTACGAGCGGATCGTGATGAACGGGAATACGAAGATCACGTGCCCGAAGTGCGCGAGCGCAAAACACACGATTCAACTCTCTGTTTTCGCGGCGCCGGCCAACGGCAGTAAATCGTCCGGCGGATCTTCGCCGGCATCGTCTGGCGGCGGATGTTGCGGCGGCGCGTGCGGGTGCAATTAGCGCGGGCCTGACGATGACTGGCGCTGCGGCTATCTTCTCGAAGGAAACCTTCCGTTTTTTCCGCGAGCTCGGCCGGAACAATCACAAGGAATGGATGGACGCGAACCGCGAGCGCTATCGCGCGGAAATCGTCGAGCCGTTTCGCGTCCTGCTCGATCGATTGGGGCCAGCCGCGCAGAAGCTGAACCCGCGATTCGTCGTGAGCGGCCGCGTGGGCGAGAATTTCTCCCGGATCAACCGCGATATCCGCTTTGCACGCGACAAGTCCCCCTACCGCACGCAGGTGTATCTTTACTTTGCCGAGCCAGGGGGCGAAGGCGGCCAGCTCTACGTGGGGCTTTCGGCCGAGACGGTGACCTCCGGCTTCCGCATTTACGGCGCAGGACGAACTTCACCGCTGGTTACGATGGGCCGAGTGCGTGCGCGAGAGAATACAAAATGGATTGAGCGGCAGCGACGGCGGCTCTCCCCGAGATACGAAAGCTATTGGTACTCCAGTGAAAAGGGCGAGTGGGCGAAACACAGCGGCTGGCCCGTCAAGCCCGAGGACTGGAAAAAGCTGCAAGGGTGGGTCGTGCGCAGGAAACTCGTGCAGGCTGCCGCGACACGCCGCGGGTTCGAGCGCGAAGCCGCAAAAATCTTTCGCGAGGTTTATCCGCTCCTACCCTTCACCACATCGCAAAGCTGGAAACCGTAACCTCGATGGAGTAACCTTCAGGGCCGCAAGCTTCTTGCAAAGCCCAGGCGGGCGAACACCGGCAAAAAGGGGGGACTGGCGCGATGCGAACGAAGTCCTGGACCGCGGTTGCATTGGGCGTGGCTCTCTCCGGAAGTCCATTCATCCACTCCATCCAAGCCCGCGATCGCGCGGAAACCCTCCGCGCCGCGAACGATTGCGACCGGAAGTGTTTGTACGGATTCGTCGATCAATACATGGCCGCGCTGGTGGCGAGAGACCCGGCGCGGTTGCCGTGGGCGAAGGCGGTCAAGTTCACGGAGAACAATGTTGAACTGCGCGTGGGCGATGGATTGTGGGGCACGATCAGCGGCCTCGGCGCGGAAGATTTGCGCGCAGCCGATCCCGAAACCGGGCAGGTAGCCTATTACGGCGTGATCGACGAGCACGGAACGAAATCGTTTTTGGCGCTGCGGCTGAAGATCGACAACGAGAAGATCGCCGAGGCCGAGATGATCGTCGATCGCAAAGGCTACGGCCCGGGCCCGTTCGGCAATCCCGAGACGCTGCAACCGGTACCGGTGATGCTCGAAGACGTGCCCGCGGACCGGCGGCGTCCGCGCGAGAGACTGATCGCGCTCGCCGACGGCTACTTCAACACGCTGCAGCTGAACGACGGGCAGATCTTCACGCAGTTCACCCCCGATTGCAGCCGGCGCGAGAACGGTGTGTGGACGGCGAACGACCCGCATCCGGGCTCGAATCCTGATCCGAATCTGAATCTTTCCGCGTACGGGAAAATTTCGTGCGAGACGGGATTCAAGCTCGGCAACTATCGCTGGGACGACGAGCTGCGCGCGCGGCGTTTTCCCCTAGTGGATGAAGAGAAGGGTCTCGTGCTCGCGGGCGGCTTCATCGATCACGCGGGCAAGCTCGAGAAATTCACGACGACCGACGGCGTAGTGCACGATTCGCCGCTGAAGTCGCCGCATTCGTTTTGCTTTCTCGAAATATTCAAAGTGCAGGATGGCGGGATCCGGCACGCCGAGGCGGTGTTTATCACCGTGCCGTATCACATGCCGTCACCGTGGTACCAGAGCGGCTACTAGCGATCGCAAGGGAGAAGAGCCATGGTTGACTTTTCGAATCAGCCGACGATGAAGGGATTTTTCGCGCCGACGCGCTTCGAGGCGGACGTCTACGACTGCGAAGCGATTGGGAAAATTCCGACGGAATTGAACGGAGCGTTTGTGCGCCTCGGCGGCGACTGGCTCTACCCGCCGAAATTCGAGGACGATTCGCCGTTCAGCATGGACGGTTACGTCAACATGTTCCGTTTCAAGAATGGCGTCGTGGACTACAAGGGCCGCTGGGTGAAGACGCCACGATTCAAGGCCGATCGCGCCGCCCATAAGCAGCTCTTTGGCAAGTACCGGAATCCGTTCACCGACGATCCGAGCGTTCACGGGCTCGATCGCACGGTGCAGAACACGACGCCGCTCGCGTTCGCCGGCAAACTTTTTACGCTGAAGGAAGACAGCCTGCCGTATGAAATCGACTGCAACACGCTCGAAACCATCGGCCCGTACGACTTTCACGGCAAATACAAGAGCCTGACATTCACCGCGCATCCGAAAGTCGATCCGGTGACGGGAGAGATGATCTGCTACGGCTACGAGGCTGAGGGCCTCGAAACCAACGACGTGTTTCTCTACACGATCAACAAGCACGGAGACGTCACGCGCGAGCTGCGTTTCAAGGTGCCCTACGTCTCCATGGTGCACGATATCGGCATCACGCAGAAACACGTGGTCATCCCGGTTTTTGGATTCGTCTCGAGCATGGAGCGATTGAAGGAAGGAAAAGTGCACTGGGGCTGGGACGACACGAAACCCGCCTATGTCGCGATCGTGCCTCGCGACGGCGAAGCGAAGGATATCCGCTGGTTCAAGGGGCCCTCGCGCGCGACGGTGCACACATTGAATGCGCGGGACGACGGCGAAAAGGTGATTCTGGAAGCGCCGATCTACGATTCCAATCCGTTTCCGTTTTTCCCGCCCATCGACGGCTCGCCATGGGACCCCACCAAGGCGCGCGCCTATATTCGCCGCAATACCTTCAACATGGATTCGAAGGACGACGGGTTCGTGGAAGAAAAGCTCTTTGAGATGAACGTCAGCGATCTGGGCCGCGTCGACGACCGCTACCTCACGCAGCCATATCGCTATGCGTTCACAGCTTATGCGGATAAACAGCGGCCATTTGAGGAATGGAAGGCGGGCAATCTGGGCGGGCGCGTGAACAATTGCTATGGCCGGTTCGATCTCGCGACCGGCAAAATGAATTCCTACTTCGCCGGGCCGACGCACAGCCTTCAGGAAGTCTGCTTCGTGCCGCGGAAGAACGGCGCCGAAGGCGAGGGCTATATCATGGGCGTGGCGTCGAACTACGCGGAGATGCGTTCGGAGCTGATCATCGCCGACGCGCAGCGTCTCGAAGAAGGCGATGTGGCGCGTGTGATTCTGCCGTTCCGCGCGACGGCGCAGGTGCACGGCAGGTGGGTCGACGAAAGCGAATTGCCGTTCGCGTGAGGAACCCGAGATGCTGACCCGGCGCGATTTCATGGCGGAGCTGGCAGCGGCCAGCGCGGCGATGGCCACCATGGCCATGGCGCCGGCGAGAATTTTCGTCCCGGCGCCGATGGGCGCCCGGGCCGCCGTCGTGTCCATTCACATGGATCAGCTTTACATCGACGCGAGCGGCCGCGCACTGCCGTATCTTCCGCCGGATGGCGTGCGCGCCGGAGCGCCCGTAGCGCACTTGAGCGAAGCGGAATTTCGGCGGCGATTCGTGTATTTGTAGCCCCCCGTGAAGCGAATCCTGAAAATTTTGGCGTGGACCGCGATTGCGCTGGCCGGCGCGGGCGCGCTGGCGGCCATTGCGTTCGAGCGGCGCGAGCCGCTCAACGCAGTGTGGTTCGTGGTCGCGGCGCTCTGCACATATCTGGTTGCGTACCGCTTTTATTCCATTTTCCTCGCCGCAAAGATTTTCGCGCTGGATGACAGCCGCGCAACGCCTGCCGAACGCCTCGAAGACGGACGCGACTTCGTGCCGACGAACAAATGGGTGCTGCTCGGGCACCATTTCGCCGCGATTGCCGGGCCGGGACCGCTGGTGGGGCCGACGCTGGCGGCGCAGTTCGGCTACTTGCCCGGGACGCTGTGGCTGATCGTGGGAGCGGCGCTCGGCGGTTGCGTGCAGGATTTCACGATTCTTTTCTGCTCGATTCGCCGCGACGGGAAATCGCTGGGGCAGATGGCGCGAGAGGAAGTTTCAAAGCGCGGTGGAACGATCGCTCTGCTGGCCGTGCTCGCGATCATGGTGATCCTGCTGGCGGTGATCGCGCTGGTGGTCGTGAAGGCGCTCAAGGATTCGCCGTGGGGCACGTTCACGCTGGCGATGACGATTCCAATCGCGCTGCTGATGGGAATTTATCTACGCTACGTGCGGCCGGGGCGCGTGCTCGAGGCGTCGGTGGGCGGGATCGCGCTCGTGTGCCTGGCGGTAGTCGCCGGGCAGTGGGTCAACGGGTCGGCGGCGTGGTCGCGGGCGTTCACGCTTTCCGCGCCGGCGCTGGCCATCGCCATCATCCTGTATGGTTACGCCGCTTCGACCCTGCCGGTGTGGCTGCTGCTGGCGCCGCGCGATTATCTAAGCGCGTTCATCAAAGTGGCGGCGATCGCGGCGCTGGCCGGCGGGGTGCTGTTCGTGCGGCCGACGCTGCAGATGCCTGCACTCACGCGATTCGTGGACGGCAACGGGCCTGTGTTCGCCGGGAAGATTTTCCCATTCTGCTTCATCACGATTGCCTGCGGCGCGGTGAGCGGGTTTCACGCGCTGATTTCATCCGGCACGACACCCAAGATGATCCTGCGCGAAAGCCACGCGCGGATCGTGGGCTACGGCTCGATGCTGATGGAGTCGTTCGTGGGCGTGATGGCGATGATTGCAGCGTGCGCGTTGCAGCCGGGCGTCTATTTCGCCATCAACAGCCCGGCGGGAATCGTCGGGAAGACGGCGGACGCCGCGGCGAAGACGATTTCGTCGTGGGGATTTTCGCTCGATCCGCAGGCGATGACGTCGCTCGCGCAACGCGTGGGCGAGCGCACGCTGCTCGACCGCACGGGTGGCGCGCCGTCGCTGGCCGTCGGCATGGCGCAGATTTTCAGCGGGACGATCGGTGGGGAGCGGCTGCTGAGCATCTGGTATCACTTCGCCATCATGTTCGAGGCGCTTTTCATTCTGACGACGCTCGACGCAGGGACGCGCGTGGGGCGGTTCATGCTGCAGGATCTCGCAGGGCACGCGTGGAAACCTCTGGGACGAACACGCTCGACGCCCGGAACGCTGGTGACGAGCGCACTGATGGTGGGCGCGTGGGGCTACTTTCTGTGGCAGGGCGTGATGGATCCGCTCGGGGGAATCAATTCGCTGTGGCCGCTTTTTGGAATCGCGAACCAACTGCTGGCCGCGGTTGCGCTCGTGGTTGCGACGACGATCCTGCTGAAGATGGGAAAAGCGCGCGCGATCTGGGTGACGCTCGTTCCGATGGCGTGGCTCGTGGCGGTGACGATGACCGCAAGCTATCAAAAAATTTTCGGGCCGAGCCCGCTGGGCTTTCTCGCGCAGGCGCGGGCCCAGGCGGCGCAGATTTCTTCCGGCGCGATTCCGGCGGCGCAGATTGGTGTCACGCAGCGGCTGATTTTCAATAATCGACTGGACGCGGTGGTGACGGCGGTGCTGGCGGCGATGGTGCTGGTGCTGATCGTCGAGGCGCTCGGTGAATGGGTTGGCCTGCTGCGGGGACGAAGATCGGCCGTGTTGCGCGAAGCACCCTATGTGGCAACGCGATGGGCCGAAGGGGACTAGAATCGAAGTGTGACTCCACCGAAAACTAGGAGCACAACTAGGGCCGGGGCACGAAGCATCCGACATACTTAGTGACAGGAGGCTGCGGATGCGGGCGAGGAGAATGGAAATGGTAGCTGGACGAATCGTGAGCGCGGGACTGCTGGCGTGCGTGTGTGCGGGCTGGATGCAGGCGCAGGATGCGCCCGCCGCACCGGCTGCTGTGCTCGCGCCTGTGTCGGACACCGAGCTGGCGCGGAGGCCGGCCGAGAAACCCGCACCCATCGAAGTAATTGCGCTGACTGTGCCGAAAGAAACGCCCTTGCAGGTGGCGCTCGATAAGGAAGTGCGCGTAGGGAAAGTCGGGCAGCCGATTCACGGGCGTGTGATCGAGCCGGTGTACGCGTTCGACAAGCTGGTGATTCCGATCGGCGCCGAGGTGACGGGGCAGGTTACGAAGATCGAAGGCGTATCCGGCGGAAAGCGCACCGAGGCGGCGCTCGACGCTGACTTTACCCCAGCGCATAAGGTGGAGGTCGAGTTTACGCAGATCAAACTGCCGGACGGCCGGGAGATCGCGGTGCACACGATCGTAACGCCCGGCTCGGGCCAGGTAATCGAGTTCGTCTCCGCCGCCGACAAAGGCAATAAGAGCGCGCCGAACGCCGCAGAGCAAAAGGCGGCGGAAGCGCGGCAGGCGGCCAAGCAGGAATGGAACAGCGCGATGAAGCAGGTGAAAGAGCCGGGGAAAGCTCATCGCCTGGAGCACTACGCGGTCGCGCAACTCCCGGTTCACCCGCAATATATTGACGCCGGGACGGTGTATAGCGCGGAGATCCAGGATGCAATCGATTTCGGAAGCGAGCCGCTCAGCCCGGAGCTTGCTGCCTCGATCGGCAAGACGCCGCCGGACGGAAGCGTCGTCGAAGCGCGACTGGTGACGCCGCTCAATTCAGCGACGTCGCATCAGGGGGATGCGGTGGAGGCGGTGATTTCGCGGCCACTGTTCGACGGCGGCCAATTGATCCTTCCCCAAGGAACCAAGCTGCAGGGATCAGTGATCCAGGTGCACCCGGCCCGGCACCCCGGGCGAAATGGCGAACTGCGAATCGTGTTCCACGAGTTGCGGCTGGCGGATGGAATGGAACAGAAAATTGAGGCGAGCCTCGCCGGAGTCGAAGCGGCTAAGGTCGATAACGTGAGGCTCGATTCGGAGGGTGGCGCGAAGGCGGCGGCTCCGAGCACACGATTTCTGACGACTGGCGCTGAATTGGCGCTTGGCACGGCATCGTTTCTGGGCGACAGCTTTGGAGAAACCGGTCCGCGCGCTGCGGGTGGAGCGGGAGGTTACAAGCTGATTGGAATCGCGATCGGGCTGGCCGTCCACTCGCAACCCGTCGGGATGGCGATGGGCGCCTTCGGCGGGACGCGGGCGATCTATGTGAATTTCATCGCGCGCGGGCACGATGTGGTGTTCCCGAAAAACACGGCCATGGCAATTGGAATTGCGACGCGTCAGCCAACCGGGGCATCGCATGCGACGCCTGCGATGCCCACAACGCCAGCCGCGACACAGCGGGAGTAAGGATGCGCGTGATGCTAAGGAATGATTTGCGCCGCGTTTGGTCGTGGCTGAGGCAAGTGAGCGGCGATGCCGCCTACGAGAATTACGTGCGCTACGCCCGGCGTGAGGCTGGGACAACGACCGGCAGCGCACCGCTGCTTTCCCGCGGCGAGTTCTATCTCGATTCCCTCCGCAGGCGGTATTCGACGGTTTCCCGCTGCTGCTAAATAGTCATCGAGTGCGTTGACGGAGACGGCCATCGACCGATACAATAGGGGTTTGTCAATTGCGCCGGGAGGCAGCATGTACGCCGTGATTCGAAGTGGGGGAAAGCAGTACCGCGTGGCGCCGGGCGAGACCATCGAAGTCGAGCGGCTCGAAGGCAAAGTCGGCGGAAAAGTGACATTTGAGGACGTGGTCGCCGTCCGCACGGACGACAAGAAGATCGTCGGCGGGGAGCAGGCCGCCATGACCAAGGTCACCGGAAAGATCGTGAAGCACGTCCGCGGCCCGAAGCTCAAGGTGCTGAAGTTCAAGACGGGCGGGCAATACAAGATTCAGCGCGGCCACCGGCAGGGCTACACGGCCGTCGAAGTCGATATTCAGCTGGCATAGAAAATCTTCCAGAGGACGTCATGGCACATAAGAAGGGTGGCGGGTCATCCGTAAACGGACGCGACTCGCAGGGACAGCGGCTCGGAGTGAAGAGATTCGGCGGGCAGGTGGTGACGAGCGGGAGCATCCTGATCCGCCAGCGCGGCACGCACTACAAGGCCGGGAAAAATGTCGGACGGGCGAAGGACGATTCGCTGTTCGCGCGGATCGACGGCGTGGTGCTGTTTGAAAACAAAGGTGGGCGCGGACGCTTTATCAGCGTGTTGCCCCCGGAAATGTCCGTATCCGGCACCGAGACGCAATCCGCGGCGCCAGCCGCCAACTGAAGTTTTCCTCTACGAGAATTCGCGCGTTCGTCTGACCCGATGACCGAACGAAACGCCACCGAGGGCACGCTTACCTTCCAAGTTTTCACGGGCCAGGAATTCGCGCTTTCAAATAACGCCGTCCTGATCGCAGGCAAGCAAGATGCCGTGCTCATTGACACGTGCCTCGTTCTAAGCGATGCGGCGCGTCTCGTGGCGATGATCCGGGCGACTGGGAAGACACTGAAGGGCGTCTATATCACGCACGCCCATCCCGACCACTATTTTGGCAATGGGGTTGTCCAGGAAGCCTTTCCTTCGGCGACGATCTACGCACGCCAGGGCGTGATCGACTTCATGCAGGAATATCGCGCCAAACTCGTTCATTGGCGAGAGATGTTCGGCGACGAGATGCCTCGGTCCCTGCCCATGCCCGAGCCGCTGACCGGCAGTCACACGCAGCTCGAAGGGAAAGAGATCCGATTCGTCGATCTGCCCGTTTGCGAGACGGTCCACGCGACTGCATTCTATGTGCCTTCGGAGCGGGCGGTTGTAGTGGGCGACCTGGTTTTTTCGGGAATGCATCACTACGTCGCGGACACGAATCATCCGGATAGCTGGATCGAAGCGCTCCATGTGGTGCGCAGTCTCGGGCCGATCGAACGGGTATTCCCCGGGCACGGACCTATCGGGGGAGTTGATCTCCTGGACGCAAGCGAGGCGTGGCTGAAAGATTACCGGGACGTAGCACGGCATGGCGTTCGGTTCGTCGATGTCGCCAAGGAAATGATGCGGCGCTACCCCAAGCACGGCCTGCCGCTTCTGCTGTGGCTGACGAGAGGTCCCGGTTTCGGTTTGGCGGGAGCCAAGGAGATCGGAGTTCCTCCGCAACTGCTCGGCGATGCGTGACATGCTTTCTCTGAAGTGCCCTGCGACGAGCCTCTTGTTTGGCCTCTCATTCGCGGTCTGCGCTTCCTTCGTGTACACTTTTGAAACGGGTGCCTTGTGTTCGTAGATGAAGCAAAAATCCTGGTGAAGGGCGGAGACGGCGGCAACGGCTGCCTGGCGTTTCGCAGGGAGAAGTACGTCCCGCGAGGCGGGCCTTCGGGCGGAGACGGCGGCCATGGCGGCGACGTCTACATCGAAGCGAATCCGAACGACAACACGCTGCTGCGCTACCGCTACAACCGAGAATTCCGCGCCGAGCGCGGACGCCACGGCGAAGGCTCCGATTGCCATGGCCGCTCGGGCGAGGACACGATCCTCAAGGTCCCGGTGGGCACGGTGGTGTTTGACGCGGACTCTGGCGAACAGCTCGTCGATTTGACCGAACCGGGTATGCGCTATCGCGCGGCGCGCGGGGGCCGCGGTGGACGCGGAAACGGGAATCCGGCGTTCGTCCGGCCGTGGCATCAGGCGCCCACCGAACACGAAGACGGGCGACCGGGCCAGGAACGCCATTTGCGGCTCGAATTGAAATTGCTGGCGGACATCGGCCTCGTCGGCTTTCCCAATGCGGGGAAATCGACGCTGATTTCGCGCATCTCGGCGGCGCGGCCGAAGATCGCAGCGTATCCGTTCACGACGCTGGAGCCGCACCTAGGAGTTGTGTCCGCTGATCCGGATGCCGCGCGAGGAAATGGCCGCACGTTTGTGGTGGCCGATCTGCCCGGCCTGATCGAAGGCGCGCATGAGGGCGTCGGGCTGGGGATACGATTTCTGAAGCACGTGGAGCGCACTCGGTTGATCGCGCATCTGGTGGATACGAGCGACGCGAACGACCGCGATCCGGTGCACGATTTTGAAATCATCGAGCGCGAGTTGGCCGCGTTCACCCCGGCGCTTGCCGAGAAACCAACGATCGTGGTCGCGACGAAGCTCGACGCCACGACGACCAGCGAGCGGCTTGAGAAGCTGCGCGCATTCGCCGCGAAGCGCGGCCTCGAATTTCACGCGATTTCATCGGCGAGCGGCGAAGGCATCGTGGAACTCGTGCGCGGAATGGCGGACGCGCTCGATCGCATTCCGAAACCTTCGGCACCGGCCGAAACGTCAAGCGAAGCAGGAATCGCGCTGATTCCCGAAGCGAAGAAGCAACACGCCCTGCCGGACGCCGAAGACCATGAGGCGGCGCGCCATCGGGAGGATCGTTGACGTCGCACGCCGCGCATAGACCGCATCGCCGGTCGGTGGCGCTTTTCGGAGGGACGTTCGATCCCGTCCACACGGGGCACATTGCCGTGGCGCAGGCGGCGCAGCGGCGATTTCATCTCGACGCGATCTACTTCATTCCGTCATCGCGCCCGCCGCACAAGGCGATGCGCGAGCTGACGCCGTTCATTCACCGTTACACGGCGGTGGCGCTGGCCTGCGCGGAACACCCCGGCTTCGTGCCTTCGCTGGCCGAGGCGCCGAGCAGCGGCCCGCCGCATGTGTTCTACACGATCGACACGGTCCGGCGGTTCCATCGGGAGCATCCGGACGATCATTTATATTTCATCGTCGGAGCGGATCAATTCCTGGAACTGCCGACATGGAAAAACTATGAATCGCTGCTCGATGCCTGCGATTTCATTATCGCGAGCCGTCCCGGCTTCCGGCTGGATGCGCTGCGGCTGGTGATCCCGCCCGAAAAGCTAGGCCGAACGGCGGCGGAGGACCCGCAAAAGATCGCGCTGAGGAAATCGACGGTGAACCTGTTGACGACGGTCGCGAGCCATGTGTCGTCTACAGAAATTCGCGAGCGGCTCGCAAAGAAACTGACCATCCACGGGCTTGTCCCCGCGCGCGTGGAGGAATACATTCTCGGGCAGGCCCTGTACCGGTGAAACTGGAAAACCTTCGTTCGGAAATCCGCTGGGCCGTCGAGGCGGCCCAGGAAAAGCAGGCCGTGGACATCACGGTGCTGAAGCTTCCCGGAGCGTTCGCCGAATATTTCCTGCTCGCATCCGGCCACAGCCAGCCGCAGATCCAAGCCATCGGCGAGGCCATTGAGGAGAGGCTGCGGCGCGCGGGCAGGCGTCTGGCCCACCGGGAAGGCAAGGCTGGGGCGGAGTGGGTCCTGCTCGATTATGGAGATTTCGTGGCGCACATCTTCAGCGACCGCGCGCGGAAATACTACGATCTGGAAAGGCTCTGGCGCACGGCGGAGCGGATCGATTTCCCAGCGCCGGGAAAGCCTGAATCGCACGCCGAAGAATCCGAAGGCGGCATCTCGCTGCCATGAGCGCCACGGACATCGTGTGGGTGGCGCAGGACGCAGCGTCGAAGCGCGTCCTCGAGATCGCCGAAAAGCTCGCCGAGACGGCCACGACCCTGCTGATCACCGGCGAAAGCGGCACCGGCAAGGATCAGCTCGCGCGCTGGATTCACGAGCACGGGCCGCGCCGCGACGCTCCGTTCCTGAAAATCGATTGTGCGAGCCTCCCGTCGGAGCTCGTGGAGTCCGAACTTTTCGGCCACGAGCGGGGCGCGTTCACGGGCGCGGTGGCGCGCAAGCCGGGGCGTCTTGAGCTAGCGCAGGGCGGCACGATCGTGCTCGACGAAGTTGCGGCGCTTGCACCGGGCATGCAGGCGAAGCTGCTGCGAGTGCTCGAAGAGCGCACGTTCGAGCGGTTGGGCGGCAACGAGACGCTGCGCATGGACGCGCGGCTAATGGCGCTCACGAATACGGATCTCACGAAGGCCGTGGCCGCCGGGCGATTCCGCGAGGACCTTTTCTTTCGATTGAACGTGCTGGCGATTCCCGTGCCGCCGTTGCGCGAGCGGCGGGGAGACATCGCTCCGCTGGCCGCTCATTTTCTGGCGCGGCTGGGGCCGGTGCACGGCCGGGCCGACGCGACTCTCGACGCGGGGGCGCTGCGGCTGCTCGAAACGTACGCCTGGCCTGGAAACGTGCGCGAGCTGAAGAATGCAATCGAGCATGCGCTCGTGTTTGCGAAGGATTCGGTGCTGCGCAACGAGGATTTCCCTGAGATTCTTCGCACCAGCGGAAGCACTGCGGCGCCCGGCGGTACGATCCGGTCGCTCGAAGACATCGAGCGCGAAGCGGTCCATGCCACGCTCGAAGCGACGCACTACAAGATCGGTCAGGCCGCTGACGCGCTTGGGATCAGCCGCAAAACCCTGCTCGAGAAGCGCAAGAAGTACGGGCTGATTTAGGCCGCGCCCGGGCGGTATCGCCATGACGGTCCGATTCATCGTGCTGGGCAAGACGCGGCGCGCGGAAATTCGCACGCTGCTTGAGGACTACTTCGGCCGTATCCGGCGCTACGCACCTATCGAAATCACGGAGCTGCGCGACGCTTCGCCGGCCGCGCTGCGCAAACTCAAAATCGATGCGGGCGCGACGGTTGTGCTGCTCGATGCCGCGGGAAAGCAGTTCACGTCTCAGCAATTCGCTCGCTGGATGGGCGAACTGCGGGACCGCGGAGTGCGCGAGATTGTGTTTTTGTGCGGCGATGCGGAAGGCTTCCCGGAGGCGCTACGCTCGGGCGCAAAACTGAGAATTTCTCTTTCGACGCTCACCATGCCGCACGAATTCGCACGAGTGGTGCTTGCGGAACAGATTTACCGGGCGTTCGCCATCCTGGCGGGACATCCGTATCCGAAGTGAAGAGTTGGCCACAGAGACACGGAGGCACAGAGAAAGAAACTGTGGGTCAAAACCTTCTCTGGCTTCGGCGCCGCGGCTCGGTGACTCTGTGTCTCAACGGCGAAGCGGACCTCTTGACCTTTCGCTGGGGCGCGGCCAGTATGGCAAACTGTCTTCGCGGGGCGCGACTCGATGCCGGAAGGTAAAGGGCTTCTGATTGTTTACACGGGGCCGGGAAAAGGCAAAACCACGTGTGCGCTCGGGACCGCGTTTCGCGCCGTGGGACAAGGGTTGCGCGTACTGATGGTACAGTTCATCAAGGGCTCGTGGCACTACGGCGAACTCGACGCGGCCAAGATGCTGGGCGACGACAAATTTGAAATTCGCCCCATGGGGCGCGGCTTCGTGAAAGTGGGCGGCGCGGAGACGGATCCGGAAGATATTCGTCTGTGCGAGCAGGCATGGGAATTCGCTCGCGAGCAAATCTACAGCGAGAAATACGATCTGGTCGTGCTCGATGAAATCAATTACGTGATTGCGTACAAGATGCTCGACGCCGAGCGCGTGGTGGAATCGCTCGAAAAGCGGCCGGAGCGAGTGCACGTGATCTGCACGGGGCGGAGCGCGCATCCGAAGCTCGTCGAAGCGGCCGATCTTGTGACCGAGATGAAGGAAGTGAAACATCCGTACACGAAGGGTATTCTGGCGCAGAGGGGAATCGATTATTAGGGACGAGGGGTGCGAGCCGCGGGCAATAGGCCCGCGATTGCGGTCTACCGACGATGACCTGGTTTAAGAGAGAGAAAAAACCGATCGAGAATCCGACGCCCGTGGACGAACGCCGCGTCCGCACCGAAGGGCTGTGGACGAAGTGCAACGCATGCCGCGCGATCATCTGGAAGAAGGATCTCGAATCGAATTGGGAAGTATGTCCCAAGTGCGAATTCCATTTCCGCCTTGGCGCGCGCCGGAGGCTCGAACTGCTGCTCGACGAGGGACCGCAGACAGAGCTCGACGCCGATCTTGCCTCGAGCGATCCGCTCCATTTCACCGATACGAAGCCGTACGCCCAGCGACTGAAGGACGCGCAGCAAAAGCTCGGAATGAATGACGCGATCCTCACGGTCGAGGGAACGCTGAACGGCCGGCCCGTGATCTGCTGCTCGATGGAGTTCGGCTTCATCGGCGGGTCAATGGGCGCGGTGGTGGGCGAGAAAGTGGCGCGCGCGATCGAGCGGTCGCTCGCGCAGAAACAGCCGCTGGTGATCGTGTCATGCTCGTCCGGCGCGCGAATGATGGAGGGCGTAGTCAGTCTGATGCAGCTCGCGAAAGTGGCGTCGCTGCTCGCGCGGCTTGACGAGGCGCGTGTGCCGTTCATTTCGGTGCTTACCGATCCGACGACGGGCGGCGTCAGCGCGAGCTACGCAATGCTGGGTGACCTGAACATCGCCGAGCCGGGCGCGATGATCGGCTTTGCAGGGCCGCGCGTGATCGAACAGACGATCCGGCAAAAGCTGCCGGAAGGCTTTCAGCGAGCGGAATTCCTGCTCGATCACGGATTTCTCGACGCGATCGTGCCGCGCAAGGAATTGAAGCCGTATATCGCGCAGGCGCTCGGCTTTTTCCTCGATTCCGCATAAACCATGAACTACGACGAATCCGTTCGCGCACTGATGGCACTGGGGCGCGAGCTGGCCGCACCGCAGCAGGCTCGCGTCCAAAAATTCGGTCTCGGCAACATCACAACGCTTGCCGAAGCCCTCGGCAATCCGCAACGCAAGGCGTTCTGCGCGCACATCGCTGGAACCAATGGCAAAGGCTCGACGGCGGCGATGCTCGAATCGATCCTTCGCGCTGCCGGGCTGCGCACCGGGCTTTACACCTCTCCGCACCTCGAACGAATCAACGAGCGCATCCGAATCAACGGCGAAGACATTTCCGATGACGATTTCGCGGCTGCGTGGACGCACGTGCACGAGTCGATCGAAACGCTGCTGGCCAGCGGCAAGCTCGCCGCGCATCCGACGTACTTCGAGTGCATCACGGCGCTGGCATTCGTTGCGTTCGCCGAACGCGGCGTCGAATTCGCGATTTATGAAGTGGGCCTCGGCGGAAGGCTCGACTCGACCAATATCGTCGAACCGGAAGTCGCCATCATCACTTCGATCGACTTCGATCACGAGAGTTTCCTCGGGCATTCAATCGCTGAGATTGCGGGAGAAAAGGCCGGGATCATCAAGCCGGGCGCGTGGGTCGTGAGCTCCGCGGAAAGGCCGGAAGCGCGCGAGGTGATCGCGGCGCGCTGCAAGGAGCTCGGCGCGCGGCTGGTGGAGGTGGACTCGGCGTGGCGTGTCGAAAAGATCGAGGACTCGAACGGATGCTATCGCGCCGTGGTGACGGCTCCGCGGTCGCGCAAGAAGATCGCTCTCGAACCGCCGCTACCCGGGCGCTTCCAAATTCGCAATGCGCTTGCCGCCGCGACTGCGGCGCGGCTTTTGGGGAAACGCGGCTTCAGGGTTTACGACGACTCAATTGCGCTGGGAGTTCGCACAGTTCGATGGCCGGGTCGGCTTGAGCGGCTGCACGATCGGCCAGCAGTGTATCTGGATGGCACGCACAATCCCTCCGGCGCGCGAGAATTGCTGAAATTCTGGGATGAAAATTTCGCGGGGCGGCGCATTGTGCTCGTGTATGGCGCAATGCGGGATAAAGCCGTCGATGAGATCGCGGGACTGCTCTTCCCCGCGGTGGATTCCGTAATCCTCACCGAGCCGCTGCAGCCGCGGGCGATTTCCGCGCCGCTGCTGGCCGAAATGACCGGCCACCTAGCTCGAAATCAGGTGACCGTGATTCGCGATCCGGCCGAGGCACTGGAACGTGCGATCGAAATGGCCTCGCCTGAAGATGCGGTCTTCGCCACGGGTTCGCTGTATCTCGTGGGCGACTTGCGCGCGTACTGGCACCGGCGAGACCGCTCGAAAAGCCCCGCCACATCGCATCAAGTTTCCCGCCTCTAAGGATCCTCTTCCAGTTACCGGATTCAATCACTCCGAATTTTCGGATAGATCCCGCGCATTGAATGCACGCACTTGCCGAACAGATTGCAGGGATTTTTCGCTTATTCCCATATCCGCGAGATGCGAAATTCGAGGTAGTCCGTCTAATCTGGATAACGCGGGGTGCGAAGATGACGCGCGACGAAAGACGGCAAATGCTGGAGTCATTTGGACGCGCACCCGCGCTGCTTTCGGCAGTCCTGCGCCAACTCCCCAAGAAAATGTGGCTGTATAAACCCGCGCCTGAAAGGTGGAGCATTCACGAAATTATCGTTCACCTCGCTGACAGCGAGGCGAGCTCATATGTCCGTTGCCGCCATCTGATTGCGGAACCTGGGAAGGCAGTCGCGGAATTCGACCCCGCGAGGTGGGCGGGCACGCTCGGTTATTTCCATCAAAGCACGCGGGAGGCGATCGAGATCATCCGCCGTCTGCGCAAAATGACCTATCAGCTTCTCATCACGCTGCCGGAGCCGATCTGGCTGCACACGCTCGAGATTCCGGCAGAAGGTGAAGTGAGCCTGGAGAAGTGGATCGAACAGCAGGAGCGCCATATTCCTCATCACATCGATCAGGTCAAACAGAACTACGAGGTCTGGCTCGGAACACATCCGCCTCGAAAGCCCGCGTCGCGCTCGGAAAGGCCGGGCCCGCCGTCACGCATGATGTCGCTCTCAGCCGAGCTCTGCTGACGCTCGGAACCGTGGTCGCCCCAGGGGCGCTTCCACTCGCATTAACAACCATCTGAGCACGCTGGCTCGCCGGTTGCCGGGGGCCACGCGGCGATGGTACGATGTCCGATCAATGAGCACGGAAAAGAGTCGCGCGCCGAGAGTCGGCATCCCGTATCGCACACGAAAAGAAGAACTTACGGGAGACTTCGACAAGCTCAAGAAGTACATCGAGGCGGTCCGCCAGGCTGGAGCGGAGCCCGTGGTGCTCTCGCTCGGGCTTTCAGGCCCGCATCTCGAAAAGATCGCGCAGACCCTCGATGGAGTGCTACTGTCGGGGAGTCCCGCCGACGTCAATCCGACGCGTTTTGGCGCCGCCAAGCACGCGCAGTGCGCGGAGGCCGACCCTGACCGCGAGCGCGTCGATTTCGCGCTGCTGGAGCACTGCTTCGCGGAGTCCAAGCCCGTCCTGGCGATCTGCTTCGGCATCCAGAGCTTGAATGTGTTTCTTTCCGGCACGCTGGTCCAGGACATACCAAGCGAACTGCAGACCTCGATTGAGCACGATTGGGACGACGCGCCGGGCGCGCCCGAGCGGTTTCATGAGGCGCGGCTCGAACCGGGGTCGCTGCTCGCGCACATGGCCGGGGCGAACGAAGTGCGCGTGAATAGCTCGCACCACCAATCGATCCGGGAGCCGGGACGCGGCCTGCGCGTCACGTCGCGCGCGCCCGATGGCGTGATTGAAGCTGTCGAGTGGACCGGAGACGCCAACTGGGTGGTCGGCGTGCAATGGCATCCGGAACGAGTGGCGGAAACGGATCCCTTGGCGCAGGCGCTCTTTCGGAATCTGGTCGCGGCGGCCGCAACGCGCAAGTCACCGGCGCGAGCGTAGCCGGCTGCCGCAGCAGGACGAGGTTTTGCGCAAGCTCTAATTCACGTTGTCAACTGATCTCAGTCGACGATTCACTCTCATACTCAAGTAGATTCCTGGGGGACACATGATTTCGCTGGCAGGCAAAGCGGCACTCGTGACGGGCGGCTCGCGCGGGATCGGCGCCGCGACGGTGAAACTTTTCGCGGAGGCGGGCGCGGACGTCGTGTTCAGCTATAACCGCAATCGCGACGCTGCCGCGCAAGTCGAACAGGACGCGCGAAAGCACGGGACGCGCATCGAATCGTTCAAAGCCGATGTCGGAAAGATGGCGGATGCAAAGAAGCTCGTCGATTTCTCGCGCGAGCGGCTGGGCCGGCTGGACGTCTTGGTGGCGAACGCGGGCATCTGGAATGACAAGGACATTCCCATCGAACAGCTTTCGGAGCGCGACTGGGACGAGATGGTTCGCGTAAATTTAAAGGGCGTGTACACGGTCGTTCACTCCGCCGTTCCCCATATGATCGCTCAAGGAGGCGGGCGAATCATCGCGGTCAGTTCGGTGGCCGGGCAGAGGGGCACGGCGTTTCACACGCATTACTCAGCCACGAAGGGCGGCGTGATCAGTTTCGCTAAAGCGCTTGCAAGCGAACTTGCCCGGCACAACATTCTCGTGAATTGCGTTGCTCCCGGGTTCGTGGATACCGACGTTTGGGCGGCGACTTTGAAAAGCAAGAGCCGCGCCAAAGCGCTTGTCGCGGCCTATCCCCTGAAACGGGTGGCAAAACCCGAGGAAGTCGCCGGGCCGATTCTATTTCTCGCATCGGACCTGGCAACCTTCATCACGGGTGAGGTAATCAACGTAAACGGAGGATCCTTTCCGTGCGGATGACTTTGCGTACCCTGGTGGCTGCAATCGCACTGGCGGCGCTGGGCGTGGCCTCAGCGCCGCGCGCTGCGGCTCAGGACGACCAGTTTCTAATGCCGGAGCAGAGCGCCGCGAAGGCCAAGCAACTTCTGGATCAGGCGATTGAAGCGCTCGGCGGCAGCACGTATTTGAATGTCCACGACGTTACGTGCACGGGCCGGATCGGCCAGTTCGACCATGCGGGTGAACTGACCGGCTTTGGAACTTTCATTGATTATGCGCAGCCGCCGTTCAAAGAGCGCCAGGAGAATCTTCCCAAACGGAATATCATCGAGGTCTACAACGGCGACAAAGGCTGGGACCTCGATCGCGGCGGCGTTTCCGAAGCGCCCCGGGCTGATCTTGCGGATTTCCAGGAAACTGTGAAGAAGGACCTCGACAATATTCTACGGCATCGGATGCACGAGCCTGACATGACCCTACGCTACAGCGGCGAGGATATCGTGGATCTGAAACAGGTGGATTGGGTCGAGTTGATCGACGGCGAGAATCGCACGATCCGGATCGCGATTGCCCAAGCTACGCATCTGCCGATTCGAAAGACGGTTGACACGCGCAACCCGCGAACGCAGATGAAAAGCCAGGAGGTCGAATACTACTCGAACTACCATCCGATCGACGGCGTCCAAACGGCATTCCAGCTGACGCGCGAACGAAACGGAATCAAGATCTTCCAAGCGTTTTTTGATAAGTGCGAGTACAACACGAATCTCTCCGATGCGCTTTTCACTAAGGAATCCCTCGAGCAGCGATGGGCTCAGGTCGGCAAGAAGGAAATGGCAAAGGAAGCGAAGGACAAAGAGAAGGACAAAGACAAGGATAAGGACAAGGACCAAGACAAGGATTCCTCTTCGCCAGACGACCAAAAGTGAACACCCCAGTCGTCCCAGCAGCACGCCCACGATGCAATTTGACGTACCATTGCGCTTACGTGCACGGCGGAGTGTCGGTGTCACTTTCAGCGCGGCGCGGGGTATAATTGTGGGATGGCAATGAGCCGGAAAACACAACAGATGCACGGCACAACGGTGCTGTGCGTGCGCAAGGACAACAAGGTGGTGCTCGCCGCCGACGGTCAGGTGACCCTTGGCGAGAGCGTGATCAAGCACAACGCGAAAAAGACGCGACGCCTGTACAACGACAAGGTTGTCGCCGGGTTTGCGGGGAGCACGGCGGACGCGCTGTCGCTTTTCGGGCGATTCGAAAACAAGCTGCAGGAATATCACGGCAATCTTGCGCGCGGCGCGGTGGAGCTGGCGAAGGAATGGCGCACGGACCGTGCGCTGCGGCATCTCGACGCGCTGCTGATCGTGGCAGACGCGAAGAGCACGTTCTTGCTTTCCGGCAACGGTGACGTGATCGAGCCGGACGATGGCATCTGCGCGATCGGCTCCGGCGGGCCGTACGCGCTGGCAGCAGCCCGGGCGCTCTCCAAGCACACGAAGATGAGCGCGAAGGACATCGCTCAGGAAGCCATGCGCACGGCGAGCGAAATTTGCATCTTCACCAACGCCACTTTCAGCATCGAAGAACTATGAGCGGCAAGTCGGAGAAAGACATGGTGATCTATTTGTCCGGAGACCAGCAGGCCGCGGAGCCGGAAGCGCTCCCTTCGTTCGACGAGCTGACGCCGCGGGAAATCGTGGTCGAACTCGATAAGTACATCGTGGGCCAGAACGCGGCGAAGAAGGCCGTGGCGATCGCGCTGCGCAACCGCGTCCGGCGGCAGAAACTGCAGCCCGAGATCGCGGAGGAAATTCTCCCCAAAAATATATTGATGATCGGGCCGACCGGCGTCGGCAAGACGGAAATCGCGCGGCGCCTGGCGCGGCTTGCGGGCTGCCCATTCGTGAAAGTGGAAGCGTCGAAGTACACGGAAGTCGGCTACGTGGGCCGAGACGTCGAATCAATGGTGCGCGATCTGGTGGAAACGGCAATCGACATGGTGCGCGAGGAAAAGCTCGATGAAGTGGCCGAGCGCGCCGAGCAATCCGCGGAGGAGCGCCTTCTCGATCTGCTGCTGCCTGCGTCGCCCGCACCGGCCGAGGCTGGCGCCGCGACCGAGGCGCAGCGCCGCGAGCAGACGCAGCGCACACGCGACAAGCTGCGCGTGCAGCTCCGCGAAGGAAAGCTCGATCAGCGCCTCGTGGAAGTCGAGGTGCGCGAACGCTCGATGCCTTCATTTGAAATCATCACAAACCAGGGCGTCGAGGAAATGGACATCAACGTCAAGGACATGCTCTCCGGCATGTTCGGGCAACAGAAAAAGAAACGGAAGATGACGGTGGCGGAGGCGTTCGACTACCTTATCCAGGAAGAAGAAAACCGGCTGATCGATATGGACCAGGCGACGCGGATTGCCGTCGACCGCGTCGAGCAGATGGGTATCCTGTTCATCGACGAAATCGACAAGATCGCCGGGCGCGAGAGCGGCCACGGGCCGGACGTCTCGCGTGAGGGAGTGCAACGCGACATCCTGCCGATCGTCGAGGGCACGACGGTGAACACGCGCTACGGCATGGTCCGCACGGACCACATCCTCTTCATCGCCGCGGGAGCGTTCCATACGGCAAAGCCTTCCGACCTGATCCCCGAGCTGCAAGGGCGCTTTCCGATCCGAGTCGAGCTTACTTCCCTCACCGAAGCCGATTTTATCCGCATCCTCACCGAACCGAAGAACGCCCTCATCAAGCAATACACGGCGCTCCTGGACACTGAGGGACTCAAGCTTACGTTCACCGAAGATGCGATCGCGGCGCTCGCTCGGTTTGCGGCCACGGTCAACCAGCACACGGAAAATATCGGCGCTCGCCGGCTGCACACGATTCTCGAGAAGGTCCTCGAAGAAATTTCCTTTGAAGCGCCGGAAATGAAAAAGAAGACAATCAAGCTGGACGCCGCCTACGTGCAGAAGCAACTCGCGGAAATCGTGAAGGATCAGGACCTGAGCCGGTACATCTTGTAGAACATCAAAAATGGCAAAGAGAAACGGGCAACGCGCTCCCAGCGCGCGCCCCACCACGGATTCGATATCGTCTCTTTTTTCCCAGTTTCTTGCTTTGGCCGTCCTCGTTTCTGTTGTTCTCGCCGGCTGCGCCTCGCCGGGCGAACCTATCGAGCGAAAGCCGCTCGTGCCGCAGGCCATAACAGACCTCGCCGCCGCGCAATCGGGCAACGACATTGTCCTCACATTCACTCTGCCGACGGAATCGGTGAACCGCCGGCCGCTCAATCAGGCGCCCGCCATCGAGATTTATCGCGATTTTGAGCCGCTTTCCGGGGGGGGCGGATCGCATCCCGCGGTTCCCAAGAATCCCACATCGCTCGTGACGATTCCCGCGGCGATGGTCGATCGCTACGCCGCGCAGGGCCGCATCCGTTACTCCGACCCGATCCCGGCGGATATTTATGCCGCGAACGCCGAAACCGTGCCGGTGTACGTGGTCCGCACGCGCGTCTCAGAGAAAAAGGCCTCGGTGGATTCAAACGTAGCGACTCTGCGTCCGGTTCCCATGCCCGAACCAATCGCTGACCTGAGGGCTGACGTGACCCAGTCGGCTGTCGTGTTGAAGTGGACTGCGCCGCAGAAATCTCCTGTCGGCGCGGCGCAGTTTTCGGGCTATCGCGCGTATCGCGCGGAGACGGAGCCAGGCGCGACGGCAGAAACATCAAAGACAAAGTCCCCACCCACCCTCATCGGCGAATCCGATGCGACGGCGCCCTCATTCAACGATTCCAATTTCGAATTCGGGAAGACGTACACCTACATCGTGCGCAGCGTCGTGCAGACGCCAAACGGCCCGCAGGAATCCGGCGATTCGAACTCCGTCGTGGTGACGCCGAAGAACACTTTTCCGCCCGCCGCGCCACAGGGTCTCGTGGTCGTTCTGGTTCCGACGCAAGGCGACGTGCCCGCGCATCTCGAGCTTTCCTGGGCGATCAGCCCCGAATCCGATATCGCAGGTTATTGCGTCTATAGAAGCGACCAAGAAGGCACTCCGGGAGTGCGCGTAACTGGAAACGAGGCCTCGAAATTGTTGCTTACGCCTGCGTTTCGCGATATGAATGTGCAGCCCGGCCGCCGTTATTTTTACAGTGTGACCGCCGTCGACCGCTCTGGGAACGAGAGTTCGAGGAGCGCGGCTGTCTCTGGTGGCGTGCCGGCCGAAGGCCAAACGACACTATGAGTGAGACACCGCTCATCGAATTCGATCGTGGGGCGCCGGCGCACAGGCCGCGTCCGGCACTCTGGGCCGGCGTATACACCGGCGCGCTCTTGATTCTCACGATGCTGGGCGCACTGGTGGCGGCGAATCGAGTTCCGATGCTGGAGCCGTACGCGCTGGAACGCAACGCGATATCCTATACTCTGTTCGTCATGTTCATGCTGCTGCCGATCGTGCGCTTCATCGGCCAGCCGCTGAAGATGTTCGGTTCGGCGATGATCGGCTGGGTGATGTTCGTTGCCGCGTACGACATCACGGGAATGGTTTTTCGAAATCTTTTTGGGTCGCTGCGGCACGACCCGTTTTTGGCGTTGGTCGAAGGCGCCGTGTTGTACGGAGTTTGCGCCGTCGGATCGTGGGTACTGGGAATGGTGCTGCATGCGCGCCACCATCCGATTGCGCCCGGCCGCAAAACAGGGAGCGACATAGCTCGTCATATCCGATGAAACTCTGCCGATTTTTACCAATCGAATCAGTCTCGAAGCAGTCCGGCCGCACGGTGCGCGAAGCGTACGCGGAATCCCGCGCCGGGATTATCGAAGGCGACACCATCCGCGAGATCTCAGGCGAAATCTGGGGCGCGCGCGAGACGACGGGCCGCCAGTGGCGGCAAGCGGACGTGAAATTCATGCCGCCGGCGTGGCCGAGCAAGATCATCTGCATGGCGAAGAATTACGTGGATCACGCCACGGAAATGAACTCCGAACCGCCCAAACAGCCGATCATCTTCTCGAAGCCGCCGTCCGCGATTATCGCGCCCGGGGATCCGATTGTGATGCCGCGTATTTCCAAGCGCGTCGATTACGAAGGCGAACTGGCGTTTATCATCGGCCGGCGATGCTCGCATCCGCGCTCGCTGGACGACATCCGGCCCTACATCGCGGGCTATACGACGCTGAATGACGTGACCGCGCGCGACCTCCAGAGGCTCGATGGGCAATACACGCGCGGCAAGGGCTTCGACACGTTTTGCCCGTTTGGCCCTCTGGTGGAGACGGAGACGCCTTCGGCCGACACGACGATCGAGACATTCGTCAACGGCACGCGAAAGCAGTCTGCGCGCGTGGCGGACATGGTTTTCGCCATCGATGCCGTCTTCCGCTGGATCGCCGAAGCGATGACTCTCGAACCGGGGGACTTGATTGCGACGGGCACACCGGCCGGTGTCGGACCTCTCGCGGCGGGCGATGTGGTCGAAGTCCGCGTGGGCGGCATCGGGGCGCTCAGCAACCCTGTCGTTGGCCCGCAAGAATAGCCGTATCCACAGATCGCGCGGCTCACCCACGTGGTAACTTTCACGAAACCAACTTTGAATTGGCTCCTGGGGATGCTGCCAGTTAGCGTATAGATTTATATGCTGCTTAGCTGCTAAAGTCGCAGCATCTTCGGAATTCAAAGAGATTTGGACGCATGGCTTCGAGAGATCTCCTCCGTTGAGAGAACTTTTAAGCGATTGGCACAATCTGATCCCGCTGGCGGGACTTGCGATTCTCGCTGCGGCGGGCGTGGTCTTCTGGCTGCGCCGAAAACCCGCGGACGCCGGCGAGATCGAGCGCCAGCGACGTGCGTATCTGAATCGCGTGGGCCGCATCGTCGAAGGCCAGGTGCTGGAAATCGTGGACCACAGCCGCTCGGCCGTTTCCGCTACACCGGAAGCCAAACCCGACGGCCAGCGCAACAGCGTCTTCTCAAAGCGACACGGCGCAGCGCCCTCGAATGGTTCGCAGAAACTGCTCTACTACACTTACGCGATCTCGGGCGTGACGTATGAAACCGCGCAGGACATCACCGGCCTCGAAGAGCGCCTGCACTTGACACGCGTCGCTTCCGGCCAAATCGCCAGCGTGAAATACGATCCTTCGAACCCGAGCAATTCGATCCTGCTTGCGGACGATTGGTCGGGCCTGCACTGAGATTTCACCCTGTTTCATTGGGTGAAACCGAGGAACCTCGCTCTGGATTCTCACGGATAACTCGGTTAAGATTCCGGCGGTCGATCTCATTCCCACAATCTAAATGGGGAAGATTGGAAGGCAGCAATGCCGAAAAACTACGCTAAGACAGCGACTCTACTGGATTCGCTCGACGCTCTAATCGCAGATCACCACCTGCTGAAGCATCCGTTCTACCAAGCCTGGACCGAAGGAAGGCTTTCCAAGGAAGCGCTGCAGCTCTACGCAGAGCAGTATTATCAACACGTGCGCGCGTTTCCCGAGAACCTGAAGCAGCTCAGTGGCCGGGCGACCGGACCTCTCGCAGGACTTCTGGAAGAAAACCTCGCCGAGGAACTTGATCCGTCAGCACCGCACCCAAAACTGTGGCGCGAATTCGCGGAATCGCTAGGCGTGAGCGAGGCCACGCTCAATGAAGTGCGCCCGCTGCCCGGAATTGCGGCGCTGCTCGACACATACGACGAAGTGGTTTCGCAGGGGACTTTGCCGGAGGCCGTCGCTGCATTCTACGTGTACGAAGCGCAAGTGCCGGAGATCGCCACGCAGAAGCTTGCCGGACTGCGCAGCTTCTACAACATCACGGAGCCACGGGCCCTCGCCTACTTCGGCGTGCATGAGGAAGCTGACGTCCGCCACCGCGCTGCATGGCGGGGATGGCTCGAAAGCCAGGACGGCATCGATACGTTCGGAGTTCTCTGCACTGCAGAGCGCAGCCTAAAGGCGCTGTGGGGAGCGCTCGACGGCATCTATCCCCGGGCGCAAACCGCCGCAGCGAAGAATTAACGGCAAGGCACGAGAGGCGCGATCCAGAGTGCCGGTTGCAGCCTATCGGCTTCGCTCTGGTCTGCGCTTCTGAGTTCCAAAGTCTTAGCCATCCGCCTTTTTTAGAGTCCTCACGCCGTCCCGCCCGCCCACGAGAACTTCCCGCGTGAATCCCAGAAATAGTCCGTGCTCGACCGCTCCGACGACGTGGTCGAGGTGATGAGCGATCTCCTTGGGTTTGGCGATTGGCCCGAATGCGCAGTCCATGACGTAATTTCCACCGTCGGTGACGTACGGCCGCTTGTCCGGGCCCAGCCGCAGCGACGGATTCCCGCCGATTTCGGCTAAGCGCCGTCCGGTCGCCTGCCAGCCGAATCGCACGACCTCGACGGGAACAGAAACCAGCGAGCCAAGCTGCTCAACCAGCTTCGTCTGATCCGCGATTACGACCATTCGCTTGCTCGCCGCTGCGACGATTTTTTCGCGCAGCAACGCGCCGCCGTGCCCCTTAATCAAGTAGAGCGTGCCAAGCTCGACTTCGTCGGTACCATCGACCGTGAGATCAATCTGGGCGTGCTCAGCAAAGCTTGTTAAGGGGAGTTTCAGGCTATGTGCGAGTGCAGCGGTTTGTTCCGATGTCGGAATGCCGGTGATCCGTAAGCCGTCTTCCGCCAGGCGCCGGCCAAGCGCATCGATGAAATACGATGCCGTCGATCCCGTGCCGAGGCCCACGACCATCTCGTCTTCGACAAGTTTCGCAGCCGCCTCAGCAGCGGCCCTCTTCCACTGATTCTGTTCGGACACATCCATCGATTACTCACTCCGTGTGCGATCGGGTGCGGCAATCATAGCCGCTTACCGAAGGCTTGCCAAGCTTGCGGCCGATCTGCCTTCAGGATACAGCGTGCAACCGAACAGCTACTACTTCGTTTCGGGGAGCTTACCCGATGACTCGAGAATCTGGCGGGAAAGGTAATTCGTGACGTGGGCCTCATCGCGCGCCTCGACCAAATACGCGGAGCGGAGGAGTTGCTCCTTGCGAGTGCGCAGCGCGTCGCGAATGGCCTGCTGCACCTGCGGGTCCGCCAGTTCGCGCTGGCCGGCCACCTCCTTTGCGAGCAGCTTGATAATGATGTAGCCGTCTTTCACGCGGATCGGCTGGGTCACCTGGCCCGCCTTCAGCGAAAGCACGACTTTCTTGAGCATTGGATCGGACTTGTTGAATGAGGATTCCGGCTGAAAGCCCAGGTCACCGCCGGTCGAGGCGCTCGGGTCTTCGGAATAGTCCATTGCGAGCTCCGAAAAATCTGCGCCGGCATCGAGCCGTTGAGCGAGCATCGCCGCCTTGCGGCCCGCTTCCGCTTCGTTCGTGGCTTTATCGTTCTTGCGATTGTGCACGGTGGCGTCGGGCCGGTCCGTGACAACGATCTGCGCGATGTGATATTGCGGCTCCGCGACGTTGAATTGGGCGCGGTTCTTAGCGTAGAAGTCGGCGATGTCCTGATCGGTGACCGAGATTTTCGCGACGACCTCGCGGTTTAGCAGCTTTTGAATCGAAAGCTCGCGGCGAATATCGCTCCGCAAATCGTCCACGGTGAGCCCGGTATCCTGGAGTTTCTTCTGAAATTCTTCTTCCGTGTAGGGGCTTTTCGATTCGGTGAACTTGTCGTCCACCTCGGCGTCGGTGGCGACGAGGTTCATTTTGTTGGCGCGCTCGATCAGAATTTCGCTGTTAATCAGCTCGTCGAGAATGCTGAGCTGGAGGGAGAGCGCTTCCTCGTGCGAGGGCGCGGGCGCCTCGGGAGTGACGCGCGAGCGGAAGATCTTCTCGACGTCCTCGCGGAGGATTTCCTTGCCGTTCACGACGGCCCAGACGTCCGGCCGCGGCGCGACGTCCCGTTTGCACGAGGCCCCGAGCGCGCAGGCAGCGAGCGCCGCAAGCACCAGAATTCTCCGCTTCAATCGGGGCTCCTTCCGGGAGAGGCCTGCTTCAGGCGGCTTTCTTGACGCGACCGGCGCGGATACAGGCGGTGCAGACGCGCACCTGTTTTCTCGCGCCGTTGATGACCGCACGCACGCGGCGAAGGTTAGGATTCCAGCGGCGCCGCGTGACGTTGTGCGCGTGGCTGATCGTGTTTCCGAAATGCGGCTTCTTGCCGCAGACTTCACATGCCATTGCCATGTGTGCCTTGCTCCAGACTTGGAGGATTTTGCAGAACCTGAAGTTTCATGTTACCAGAGAATGCCGCAAGTAAGAAAGATTTTGGGCGGCTTGCACGCGGCTAGGCGCGCGCAAAAAGAAACCCCGTCCTCCCCGACTTTCGGGAAGGACGGGGTTTGATCCCGTCCTCGATCTATCCGCTGCCTAGAAGAGGAACTTCAGGGCGAATTGGACAACGCGCGGAGGCACCGAGCTGCTGGTGATATGGCCAAACGTCGTCAGGGCACCAAAGTTTTGAGCGGGCGGGTTGAATTGTGGGTGGTTCCAAAGATTGTAGAACTCCGTCCTGAATTGCACGCTGAGGCCTTCCATTACCTTCGTGTTCTTGATAATGGACATATCCCAGTTGTGCTGGCCGGGACCCATGATCGCTCCAACGGCGGAATTCCCGAAGCCCGTGCCGCCACCGGAGGCCGCGCAGTTCGCGGCGCCGGCAACGGTGCCTCCAATGCAAGGCGCGGACGTGTATGCCGAGCTGTTAATCCATCCAGGTCCACCGGCGAGACCGTTCAACACGCGGGCCGTCGTGCCGCCTGAGGTAGCAAGCGGCACTGAGGATTGGCATACGCCGTACGTGTTGCAGTTGGTTGGAGATGCCAACTCAGCCCGGACGCCACCTCCGCCGAACGGTGTACCGCTGGAACCGTAGTATATTTGACCAGCGTTGCTATCCGTGACAGTAAAGGGTTCACCATCCTGGATTGTGGTTATGCCCGAAACACTCCATCCGCCAAGAGCCTTGCCGCTAAATCCCTGCGTGTTCTTGTACGGAAGTTCATAGCTATACGCAATGACGAGGCGCTGGGGGCGGTTGAATGCCGCAAGGCCGTACTGCTGGCCGAAGTCGAGGGGATCGTTGCTCGACGCGCCGCCAGAGAGAACGTTGCCAGGGGCGGAGATACCGCCTCCGGCAACCGGGGCGTTGATGTTCGTTATGGACTTGCTCCATGTGTAGGACGCCTGGAGCAAAAACCCGTGGGCGAACTGATGTCTGAGACTTGCTTGCAAGCTGTTGTAAAGAGAATCGCCTCTGGTGCTCGTGGTCGACATTCCCCCGGTGGAGTAACCGAGGTAGCTTACGCGGCCCATGACATTTCCGGGATTTCCGGGGTTGAAAGGCGTCGAATTTCCCAGATTCTCTATCACCTGCGTGGCCGTGTTGACGTTGCCCGCATCGTTGAACGGCAAAGAGCTGGGAGTGCCTGGTGCGCCCGAGCCCACAATCATCCTCATGTTCTGTGGATCCGTTGGCAAGTTCGGGGCAGGTTTAAAAGTACCATCCACCGTGCCTCCTGGCGTAAGGAACGCAATGTTGATGGGACGCGCCCAGTCGTAGAGATGCGTGCCATGCGAGCCCACGTAGCCGACATCCAGCACCCAGCTGTGGGCGACTTCATATTGCAGATCGAGGTTGTACTGCTGTATCAGAGGTACACCAAGGAACTCCGAGTCGGAAGTAGCGCCCACGCCTTGGGTACCGGCTCCATCTGTGATCGTGGTAGCTCCCGTTGTACCGTTCCCAGCAACTACCTGCATCGTGCGGGGAAGCCATCCGAGGATTCCTGGGGGGGCAGGCACGTCGAGGGAGTTACTAAACTGATTCCGAATTGGGCCAGAGTAGGGCGGGTTCCCCGCGTTGTTGTTTGCCAGCAGGTTCGCATACACCGCGTCGTAGAAAATCCCGTAACCGCTGCGGAACACAAGCTTATCGCCAAACGGCCGCCAAGCCAGGCCGACCCGCGGCCCGAAATCAGTCCAGGGGGCACCGTGCACCAGAGTCTTGTTCGTGTTGAAGTAAACGCCAGTTGCCCCACCGGGATAGCCGGGGAAAATGCCGGCCGGGGACGACAACCCGCACGCTGCGGGTGCCGCAATGGTCCCGCACCGGACGATACCCGGTTTGTAATTGGACTGGACTACATAGCCCGCGAGCGTGCCTACAGGGTTGTTGAGAAAGAACGAACCTGTGTTCACCAAGGCGGCCTCTGTGGGCCAAGCGTCCGTGAAGAGGCCCGTGATGTCGGACGGGTATCCATCATATTCCCAGCGGAGGCCCAGGTTCAACGTGAGCTTTCGGGTCAACTTGATGTCGTCTTCGGCGAACGCGGAGAATTCGTTCGTTCGCTGGTCGTGCGGGTTGCCATTCGCTTGGCCCAGCCCGTAGAAGTTGACGAGGATGCCGCCCCCCGCAGGCGCCGTGCCGGTGTCAGCAGCACCACTGGAACTGGTGAGGAAGTCGGTGGAGTTCCAGAAAATCAGGCCGCCTCTTCCCGGCAGGGTCCAGTTGTATTGTATGCGGTCTCCTTCGGCACCCACGCGAATCGCATGCTTTCCGTGGTTCCAGGAAATCTGATCTTTAAATTGAAAGGTGTTGAAGAAATTAGTGGCCGACGCAAAGAAATTTCCGCCGTTGTTCCATCCTCCGTCGTTCGGGACCCCGACTTGACAGCCCGGTCCACAGGGAAAGCCAATACCTGCACTTGAGATGGTCGGCATTTGCAAGGGCACCGGATTTATCCCGCTGCTAGGAATATTGGCACAACTGCCATTGGCAATCGCCGGGGTGATGCCCACCGAGCACGCAGTAAGATATTGTCCGGCGTTGGCCTGCGTTGTGGAGCGCTGAAATGAAAAGAAAGCCTCATTGACGAAGTTGCTGGTGGCCACCGTTGTGAGCTTGAGCACTCCGCTGTCGGCCGTGTAGGTCACAAGCTCCGGAGCGCCAGGATCGCAAGCGCCGAGGCAAACAAAAGGCTGATCCTGCGGGTCCTTGGAGGTGAAGAACCGCTCAGTCAGAGTATTCTTAGACGAGATGACGTAGTCGAAGTTGGCGAGGTATTGATCCTCATTCGCCTGGATCGGGCTTGAAATGGCTATCGAGCTGCACGGACCGGTGAAGCAATTGACCACAGGGACCCCACCCTTAAAGGGCACGCTGGGCATGTAGAAGCCCTGATTCGTTCCGCCCTTCAGTCCCGGCGCCCGAAGGAAATTTACGGCGATTTTGTTGATATTGGTGGTGGCATCGCTCAGGGTTGTCTGGTTCGGCTCATGCACAGTGACGCCTGTGCCAAATCCCGTGGTTCCGGCAAACACGCATCCCAGGTATCCCCGATACGTATTGTACTTACACGCTGGATTTGCAGGGTTCCAGTTTAGCGGAATGCTGCCGGCTTCATCGCTTCGGGTACCGTCCGCTTCGCTAAAGGGCAACAAGGTGAGGCCGGTCGTGAGGCCTGTTGCAAAGCCGTTGGTTCCGATGCCGTTCTTCTGGCGGATTCCCTGATACGAACCGAAGAAGAACAGCTTGTCCTTCTTGATCGGGCCGCCAATCGTGCCGCCGAACAAGTTCTCATTCAGAATTTCCGGCTTGTTCGGAGTCTTGAGTTGAGTCGCCTCGGTAATCTTGTTAAAGAAGTCGTTCGCATCAAGGTAGCTGTTGCGGAAGAACTCCCAGGCAGCGCCATGGAAGTTGTTCGTGCCGCCGCGTGTGACGACGTTCACGCTCGCACCAGGATTTCGGCCATACTCGGCGTCGTACTGCGACGTCTGAATCTTGAACTCCTGAATGGCGTCCGGATTCGGAATGCCGATGCCGGGGAAGTTGCCAGACTGCGCCCCGCCGCCGCTGCCGTAGTTGGTGAGGGTGGCGCCGTCCATCATGTAGTTGTTCTGGTCGGAGCCCATTCCGTTCACGTTGATGTCTTGCGTGCCATTGCCCACCGCGGCGGCGCTGGCCACATTGGCGACGACGCCCGGCGAAAGGTCAATTATCTGGGTGTAATTGCGCGAGTTCAGGGGGAGGTCGGTTACCTCTTGCGATCCCACAAGGGCTCCGACGGTGGCGTTCTGCGTCTGAATCGTTTCCGCCGTGGACGAGACCGTCACTTCCGTGGATTGCGCGCCGATTTCCAAGCTTTGGTTCAGCACGGGGGTTTCCGTGATGTTAACGGTGACCGAAGGGACTGTGGAGGTCTTGAATCCGGTGGCGGAGAATTTCAAGGAATACGCGCCCGCCGGCAGCAACGAGAACTTGTAGCTGCCGCTGGTGTCCGTGGTTGTCGTGCGCCCTTGGCCGGTAGCCAAGCTCGTGACCGTGACGATCGCACCGGAAATCACCGCGCCTGAAGGATCGGTGACGGTACCTGTCAAACCGCCCGTTGTTGCCGACTGCGCCCACATCGGCGCGGTACACGCGCACAGAACGACCATGCAAACGAATAGCGAGAAAGCGAACTTCAGCCGTGCGGAATTGTTGCTCATCGAACCCACCCCCTAATTTTTGAAACACCACCCCAACTCTTAGCCCGGATTCCCTGTTCGCTCAGAACCACCGGCTGTCTTGCGCCGCGCCCACCGCTGCTCTGATACTTTGCGCGAACGCCACCTTGTAACCCCACCCGACAAGCCATGATCGAGCTAAACCGGGAACAGACTCGTAACGCAGTCGTCTTTTCTCGGGTTAATTGGGTGGGGAATATCACATCCGCGAGACGCGTGTCAAGAAATGTTTTCAAAAGGACGGGGTACTGCGAGGTTGCCGGATTTCTCCGGCGGGAAAACGTGCGACAAAACCGCCTCGGCCTGCGGGGCGGCCAGGCTAACCTACGCCGAGCAGATGTGAATTCTTGCAGACTTCGAGGCGTCTAGCGCCCGCCACCATCCGCGAAAACTGCAAGACCCTTCAAATAAAACAAGCCCCGCCCTTCCCGTTGCCGGGAAGGGCGGGGCTGGCTGTCTCGTCCGGGCCGAACCAGCGCCTAGAAGAGGTACTTCAGAGCGAACTGAACGACACGCGGCGTGTTCGCCGTCGAGTTGACGACACCGAACGTCGACGGAGTGTTGACGTTGTTTCCCGGCGGGTTGAACTGCGCGTGATTCCACACGTTGAAGAAATCAGCGCGGAATTGGATGGTGCCGTGTTCCCAGATCTTGGTGTCCTTTAAGATGCTCGCATCCTGGTTGTACTGGCCGGGCCCGAATACGATTCCTACGGCCGAGTTCCCGTAGCCCGTTCCCGCACCGGGAAACGTCGAGCCGGGCATGCCGCACGGAGCGCTGGAACTACCCTCTTCGTTCGGAATGCCGCCGATGCAGTAAGGCGATGAGGCAGGGAGAGGCATTTCTGTTCCTGGAAGGCCGGATGTATTGCAGGTACTCGAGGGCGCGGCAGTGAACGCGCTGTATTGGCACATTGAGATGAAAGCCGATGTGTTGAACCATTCGCCAAGGCGCTGGGTGGTGCTCCCGGGAGTAGCCAGAGGAGTGCCCGACTGGCAACCCTTGACGGTGCATTTCACCGGATCGACGAGTGCGGCACGAGCAGTGCCCGCGCCGTAAATCGTTCCGCCCGCGCCGTCAACGATGGTGAAGGGTTGACCATCCTGAATCGTGGTCACGCCTGAAATCGACCAGCCGCCGGTGACTTTGCCGAGCACGCCTTCGTGATACGGCGACGGGATGTTGTAGACGAAGGAAATCACGACACGCTGAGGCCGCTCGAATGCTGCGAGCCCGTATTGCTGAGTGAGGTCGAGCGGGTCATTGAGGTTCGAGCCGCCGTTCAGGACGCCGCCGTTGGGCTGGAGGAATCCGCCAGACTCGGACGAGTTCACGTTCGTAAACTCCTTACTCCAGGTGTACGCCAACTGAAGAAGCAGACCGTGGGTGAATTGATGCCTCACTTGTGCCTGCAAGCTGTTGTAGAGCGCATCGCCGTTCGTGCTGGTGGTTGCCAAACCGTTGTTGGCAAAACCGAGATAGGGCACGCGGAGGTTTCCGTTGCCCTGAAAGACGAAGCAGGGGAAACACGTCACGGTGTTCGTTGTGACCGCGTCCGCCGTCGGAAGGGCGGGGTCGTTAAACGGCAGCGACGATCGGACCATCTCGAGGTTCTGGGGACCGGATGCTGCCGTCGGATTATTCGGGGCCCCAGCCACGAGACCGGCGACGTTGATATCTTGAGCATAGTTGTAGAGGTGGATCCCATGGCTGCCTACGTAGCCGACGTCGACCACCCAGTCATAAGGAAGCGCGTACTGGAAATCCAGGTTGTACTCCTGGATCAATGGCAACCGGTTACCCATGTCCGGCGAATCGGAAGTATAGCCGAGGCCGGACGAGGTGAGACCGAAAACTCCTGGCGTTATCTGTCTCGGCGTCCATGACAGCGGTGTAAGAGAGGCGGCGTACCACGGGTTGTGCAGTGAGTCTGATTGCGTTGCCGGGTACGTACCTGCTGCCGTGCCTGCATAAGGCGGCAGGTTGAGCTGGTTATCGATCAGCAAGTTGCCGTAGACGCGGTCGTAGAAGATTCCATATCCGGCGCGCACGACGAACTTGTCATTCAGCGGCTGCCAAGCCACGCCGAGGCGAGGAGCAAAGTTATGCCACGGAGATCCAGGCAGCAGGGTCTTGTTGCTATTGACCAGCACACCGGTCGCGCCGTTCGGGGCAGTGAAACCTGCGGTCTTATCGAAATTGGAGGGCACCACGAAACCGACCAGCGTGCCGTTCGGATTGTCTATGAAGTACGACCCGGTGTTTACCTTCGCCAGTTGGGTGGTCCAGACGTTGGTGAACTGGCCGCTGACGTCATCCGGGAAGCCGTCATATTCCCAGCGCACACCCAGATTCACGGTCAGCTTGCGGTTAACCTTGATGTCGTCCTGCACGTAGGAATCGAACGCGTTGATACGGTTGTAGTGCGTCAGAGGACCCTTCAAGCCGAATCCGGTCAAAACGGAGCCGGCCGTCGCCGCAGTACCGTCGTTGTAGGTCGGATCGGTGGCGTTACCCAGTAGCCCGGCGCTGCTGGTAAGGAAATCAGCGGTGGTCCCAATCAGGAGTTCGCCTCGAATCGACGCCGGAATCGTGTTGTTGTACTGGATGCGCTCTGCTTCAAATCCAGCCCGGATGGCTTGCTTGCCGTGCGTCCAGGAGATCTGGTCGGCATATTGAAACGTGTTCACGTAGTTGGTGGAAATCATGGCGAAGTTACCGCCCTGGCTCCAAGGTCCGGAAGGTCCCCCCAGGATATCGAGAATCGGCGCAACATTCGCTTCCGGGAATTTCTTGGCTATCGCACCGAGCTCGCCGGTGGTGGTAAGCGGGCAGGGCGCCCCGTTGTTCACCAGCGGAATGATATTGGCCGTGCTTGAGAGGTCGCATGACAGGACGGGTGTGGGATCGGTGTTGTCCTCGATGTCGCGGTGAAACGAGAACCGGGCTTCGTTGACGAAGCTGCTCGTCAATACGGACGTCAGCTTCAGTTGTCCGACGTAGTTCGAGTAATAGGCATTGATCGGGGCGCCCGGATTGCAGATGGACCCGTTTATGAAGCAATTGAAGGTTTGGGTTTGTGGATCCTTCCCGAACAGGAACCTCTCTGAGAGGGTATGCTTGCTCGAGATCACGTAATCGACGTCGCCAAGGTACTGGTCTTCGTTAGCCCGAATAGGCTCGGAAATGGCCAGCGTACAGCCGGTATGTGTGGTCGGAACGCCCGCGCAATCTTGAGGAGCGCTGGGGAAATAAAAGCCCCGGTTGTACGGTCCCTTATCAATGCCCTTGGCTTGCAAATAGGCGATCGCGGTGTTGCTGATGTTCGAGCCGTTGGCGGCGATGGGCACACCGTCGCCGCCGGTGTCGCCCGCAAAGATGCTGCCCAAGTAGGCTCGATAGGCAGCCACGTCGTTTGTGCAGCGAAGATCGCTGCAGGCTCCACCGAGATCTTTATAATCGTTCCACGGCAATAGATTCGTGTTGGGCGTAAAACCAAATGCGAAGCCGCTGGTGCCGATTCCGTTGACTTGCCGGAGACCCTGATAGGAACCGAAGAAGAAAAGCTTGTCCTTGATGATGTGACCGCCGAGTGTGCCGCCGAACGTGTTCTGCTTCAGCGTTTGCGGCGTGTTTGGCTCATCGAGCACATCCACTTCGGTTCGCCTGTAGAAGAAGTCGTTGGCGTTGAAAAAGTTGTTGCGGTTGTACTCCCAGACATCGCCGTGGATGTCGTTCGTGCCGCCCTTGGTGACTACTTCGACGTTGGCGCCCGGGTTTCTTCCCGAGCTCGCATCGTACTGCGAAGTCTGGACCTTGAATTCCTGAATCGAGTCAGGATTCGGAATGGCGATTCCGGGGAAGCTGCCGCTCTGAGAAGCGGTGCCGCTGACGTAATTCACGACTGAGGAGCCGTCCATCATATAGTTGTTCTGGTCGCCGCGAGAACCATTCGCGCTGATGTCTTGAGTGCCGTTGCCGATTGCCGAGGACGTGGTCGCGTTCGCGACGGTGCCGGGCGAGAGAGCGATAATTTGCGTATAGTTACGCGAGACGAGCGGCAGCTCGTTGATCTCCTGTGAGGTGACCAAGCCACCGTTCGTGGCATTCTGCGTCTGAATCGTCTCGGCCGTGGCTTCAACGGTCACCTGGGTAGTCTGGCCGCCAACCTCCAGCTTCTGATTCAACACCGGCGTTTCAGTGATGTTGACCGCTATGGACGGAACCGTGGCGGTCTTGAATCCGCTGGCAGAAAATTTGACGGAATAGTCGCCGGGGGCCAGTAGTGAAAACTTGTACGTGCCGGAACTATCGGTCGTCGTCGTGCGCGACTGGCCGGTGCCGACGTTCGTTGCGGTAACGGTAGCGCCGCCGACGACGCCGCCGGACGGATCCGTGACGGTTCCGGTCAGCGCACCCGTGCTGGCCGTCTGAGCGAAGATTGGAGAAGCGCAGGCAAACAGAACCGCGAAGCAAAGAACCAACGCGAAGGCAGACTTCAAACACACGAAACTTTTACTCATGGACGCCCCCCCTGAGATAACTTCTCTCGCCACCCAAATTCAAACTTTCCACTTGCCGGAGATTTTCGACCACCCGTCGAAGTCCCCGCAAGCCCAACCGATGCCATATGTGCTGCACCGATAGGTCACGGCGCGGTCACATCACGCATTCGCTTCTTGCGCCCTGCTAACCGCGCACAAGAACCGTGTTGACGGGAACCGCGAACAGTCTGTAGGCGCTGTTTTTACTATCCGCATCCGGGGCATGTCAAGCAGAAATGCGCAATATGTCTCATGTTGCATGCACATGCCCAATTAGCCAGGATCTAGAAACACTTATCACGCCGGACGGCGACCTGTTCACTGCACGTAAAGCCTTGTTGACGCAGGGCATGGCAATTCTTCCCCGCTGCTTCCACTATCCGCGTCCGGGGCGTGTCAAACAGAAATTCGCAATATGTCTCACGTTGCATACACATGCCCAATTAGCCCGAATCTAGAAACACTTATCACGCCGGACGGCCTCGTGTTGACCGCACGTAAGGCTTTGCGTTGACGCAAGGCGTTACAATTCTGCCCGGTTGCTTGTACTATCCGCTTCCGGGGCGTGTCAAGAGGAAATGCGCATACGTCATCACGTTATGTACATATGTCCACTTAACTGGGAATTCGAAATACGTATCACGCTCGGTAATGATGTGCCGTGGTAGATATTTTTGTGCAACTTCGAGCAGAGGATGAGAGCTAGCACTCGCGCGGCAGGCGACGCATTCTTCGGCTGTACGTTCTCTTACGAAGATATGCAGGGATGCTTTGTCGCGGCATGGGGCACCCGCGCGTCAGCGCTTCTGTCCGACGAGGCCCGCGATGGTGTCCATCAGATCGAACTTCGTGAGCACTTCGAGTTTGCCGTCTTCCATTTCAACGAACACGGCGGGGCTCTCATGGCTTAACAGGTGCGTGACGCGCTCGACCGGCGCGTTCGAAGGCACCTGCGGGAGAGCCGCACCCATCACTTCGCGGACAATCAGTTTGCGGAGGTCCTTGCCCTGCAGCGCGAGGTTGAGGATTTTATCTTCGAATATTGTGCCGACCGGACGATCATCTTCAAAAACCGGGAGTTGGGAAATGTCCTGTTGCTGCATCGATTGAAGTGCCTGATAAACCGTTCGGTTCGGCCCCACGACAATCAACTCGCGTCTCTTGCCAGTCTGGCGCTTTACGCGAATCACGTCCGCGGCGGTAAGCGTCACCTCAGCGTCCGCGTATCCGAGTTCGCGCATCCAGGCATCGTTGTAAATCTTGCTCAGGTAACGGGTCCCCGAATCCGGCAGAAGCGCGACTACCACGTCTCCTTTGCTGCAATCCTTCGCCACACGCAGAGCTGCGGAAACACATCCGCCTCCCGAACCGCCCGTGAAAATTCCTTCTCGTTTTGCCAGCCGGCGCGCCCAGAGGAAACACTCCTCGTCGTTTACTTGCACGATGTCGTCGAGCACCGAAAAATCCAGGGCACCGGGCAATATATCTTCGCCGATCCCTTCGACCACGTAGGGCCGGGCCTTGCCGATATTCCCGGTCTTCCAGTATTCGTAGAAGAGCGAACCGTACGGATCGACGCCGATTACTTTCAGTTTCGGATTCTTTTCCTTGAGAAAACGCCCGGCTCCGCTCGCGGTGCCGCCCGTGCCCAGGCCGCAGACGAAGTGCGTGATCTTCCCTTCGGTGTCTTTCCAGATTTCGGGGCCGGTGGTGCGGTAGTGCGCCTCCGGATTGCTCTGATTCTCGTACTGATTCGGGTAGTAGGCGTTGGGAATTTCGCGCGCCAGTTTTTTCGCCACGGAATAGTAGCTGCGCGGATCCTCCGGCTCGACCGCGGTCGGGCACACGATTACCTCGGCGCCAAACGCTTTCAGAAGATCGATTTTTTCGCGCGATTGCTTGTCCGTGATCGTGAAGACGATTTTGTAGCCCCGCACCGCCGCGATCAGCGCAAGCCCCATTCCCGTGTTGCCGGACGTTGCCTCCACAATCGTTCCGCCCGAACGGAGCAGGCCCTTGCGTTCGGCTTCATCAATCATCGAGACGGCAATGCGGTCCTTCATCGAGCCGCCCGGATTTAGATACTCGGCCTTCACGTACAATTCAGCCGGCACGTCCTTGGCCACGCGGTTCAGCCGGATGAGCGGGGTATTGCCGATTGCGTCGAGAATGTTGTTGCACTTCATGAGGGACCGTTTCTCCCGTGAACTTCCGCGCCGTGTGTAGATTAGAGAGTTCGCGAAAGTCTGTCCAGCAACAGTTTCTGCCGAGGAAGGACGTGCAGCGCTGCGGCGCCAGCCCAGCGTGTTATGCTTTCGACAACGTGGAGCACGCCGCATCCAAACCCGAAATCCTCTTCTACGACGGCCATTGCGGCCTGTGCCATCGAGCGGTGAAATTTGTGCTGAAGCACGACCACTCGGGAAACGCGTTTCGGTTTGCTCCGCTTCAAGGTACGACCTTTCAATCGGCGGTTCCGCTCGATCAGCGCGCCAGACTGCCTGATAGCATCGTTGTATTAACCGAGGATGGCTCGGTGCTCGTGCGCTCGGATGCATTCCTTCATATTTTGGGGCGCCTTGGCGGTAGGTGGAAGCCGCTCGCGGGCGTGCTCGCTGTGATTCCGCGGCCGGTGCGCGATTTGACTTACGATTTCATCGCGCGGATTCGTTACCGCATTTTCGGCAAGCGCGACGACTTGTGCCCCATCGTGCCGCCGGAGTTGCGCGCGCGCTTCGATCCGTAACGAACTCGGGAGGAAAAATGGAACGGCAGAACATCTCATCCGGTACGCCCTGGGAGCCGATCATCGGCTATTCTCGGGCCGTGCGCGTCGGTCCATATGTGCACGTTTCCGGCACCACGGCCACCGGCGCGGACGGCAAGATCGTCGGCGCGGGCGATCCGTACGCGCAGACGATCCAGGCTCTGCGCAATATCGAATCCGCGCTTGCAAGAGCCGGTGCGCGCATGGCGGACGTTGTCCGCACCCGCATCTTCGTCATCAACATCGCCGATTGGGAAAAGATCGGCCGGGCGCATGGCGAGTTTTTCGGGGAAATCCGCCCAGCCACCGCGATGATTGAGATCAGCCGGCTTATCGCGCCGGAGATGTTGGTCGAGATCGAGGCCGAGGCGATCGTGGCGAACGCATGAAGCTGAATTCGCGCGCTTGATGGTTCCGGTACCGCTTCGAGAAGATTGAGAGCACGCCCTGCAAGAATTACAGGCTCATCCATCTCGCTCGCAGGACAAAAGTCTAGCGCTCGATGAGTTACGAGCCTCGACTTTGGAAAGGCTCGTGCACCTGACACGTCGTGATATACCCCTACGGAATTACGTGCGAGACCCAATACCTCTCATACACGCACGGGTCTCGCACGCCCACCTTCTGGGCATCACGATCTACAGCTAGCAGCACTAGGCTACGAAGCGGCTTCCGTACTCGCGCGGATTTCCTGCCAGCGCTTGGGACGCTTTTTAGCGTCGAGGACTTTCTTTCGGAGGCGAATCGACTTCGGGGTAACTTCGACGTATTCGTCGTCGGCAATGAATTCGATGGCTTTTTCGAGCGTCATGTCGCGCGGCGGGACCAGGCGAATCGCTTCGTCCGCGGAAGACGAACGCATGTTCGTCTGCTTCTTTTCCTTGGTGATGTTGACGTTCATGTCGTCTTCGCGCGCATTTTCGCCGACGATCATGCCTTCGTATACTTCCACGCCGGGTCCGATAAACATTTCGCCGCGTTCCTGGATGCCCCAGATCGCGTAGGCCACCGACACTCCAGCCCGGTCCGCGACGAGCGCGCCGGTGAGCCGCATCGCCATGTCGCCGGCGTACTCGGTCCAGCCCTCGAGCAGCGAATGAATCAGCGCCGTGCCGCGCGTGTCTGTGAGCAATTGTCCGCGCAGGCCAATTAGTCCGCGCGAGGGAATGCTGAACTCCATCCGCACGCGGCCTGAATGGTGGTTCACCATCTTTTTCATTTCGCCGCGCCGAGTGCCTAGCGACTCCATCACGATGCCAATGAACGATTCCGGGCAATCGATGATCAGCGATTCGAGCGGTTCGAGGCGGCGTCCGTTCTCGGTCTTCACGACGATTTCCGGCTTGCCGACCATCAGCTCGTATCCTTCGCGGCGCATCGTCTCGATGAGAATTGCGAGCTGCAATTCGCCGCGGCCCAGCACGCGAAAAGCATCGGTGGTTCCGGTATCCTCCACGCGCAGTGAAACGTTGGTGAGCAGTTCTTTTTCGAGCCGCGCGCGCAAATCGCGCGACGTGACGAACTGCCCCTCGCGCCCCGCGAAAGGCGACGTGTTGATGGTGAATACCATCGTCAGCGTCGGTTCATCGATCGTAAGCGGTTCAAGCGGCGCAGGATTTTTGAGATCCGTGATGCTTTCGCCGATCTGAATGCCTTCGACGCCCGCGATCGCGACGATTTCGCCGGCTGCCACTTCGTCGGCTTCATCCCGATCCAGGCCGCGGAACGTAAAGAGCTTCGTAATCTTCGTGGGCTGGATCGTTCGGTCGAGCTTCGAGATTCCGACTTCCTCTCCGAGTTTCAGCGTTCCCTGAAAAACGCGGGCGATCGCCAGGCGGCCCAGAAAATCGCTGTAGTCGAGGTTTGTCACCTGAATTTGCAGCGTGCCAGCCGGATCGCCCGAAGGCGCGGGAATGGAAGCCACGATCTGCTCGAATAGCGGCTCGAGAGTAGTCGAATCGTCGCCGACCTCGCGGTGCGCGACACCGGCTTTCGCATTGGTGTAGATCACGGGAAAATCGAGCTGGTCTTCCGTGGCGTCGAGATCGATGAAAAGATCGTAGATCGCATCGAGAACCGCAGCGGGCCGCGCGTCGGGCCGGTCGATTTTGTTGAGCACCATGATCGGCGGCAGCTTCGCGGCGAGCGCCTTTTGCAGGACGTAGCGCGTCTGCGGCAGCGGCCCTTCGCTCGCGTCCACAAGCACCAGCACGCCGTCCACCATGCGCAGCGCGCGCTCGACCTCGCCGCCAAAATCGCTGTGGCCGGGCGTGTCCACAATGTTGATCTTCGTGCCGCGATAGGTGATCGCGGTGTTCTTCGCGAGAATCGTGATGCCGCGCTCGCGCTCGAGCTCATTCGAGTCCATCACGCGCGTGACCACTTCCTCGTTCGCGCGGAAGATCCCACTTTGGCGCAGCATCGCGTCGACGAGCGTCGTCTTCCCATGATCCACATGGGCGATGATGGCGATATTGCGGATCGGCATTGTCATTAGTTTATGCGGTTGTCCTGCGGCCAAATAAAGAAGGCTGCAAGCGCGGTCATGCAGCCCGGATCGATTTCAAGGATTCCAAGGAGCAACAAACGCAACTCCATTTTAGCATGCGCGCTGCGCCGCCGCCATCTCGCCGAAGAGCCAGTGACGGTTAAGTACGAAAGAACACTCACTTAAGAAGGGTCCCGCTGAGAAGCCGGGGCACTTGCCCCGTTAGCGTGTTTATCCGTCTCCAGGTGTCAGTCAGGAAATCGTACGGGATTTGAAGTGAAATGGTGAATTAGGAATGGCCGCGGCGCTATAATGCGCCACTTAACAGACTGGTAGACTGTCGCGCATAAGTCTTGCGCGGCAAGCGGAAGGAGGCGGACATGGGCCTGCAGATTTCGGTGCGAAAATCCGACAACGTTGCGATTATCGATTTGCAGGGCCGCATCGTGATCGGTGACACCAACGATTCATTCGAGGGTGAACTGCGCAAACTCGCTGAGAGGACGCCATGCGATGTTCTCGTCAATCTCGCGGAAGTCACGCAGATCGATAGCTCGGGTATCAGCACGCTGGTGAAATCGTTCGTCACACTGAAGCGTGGCGGCGGCAACCTGAAAATCCTCAATCCCACTGGAATGGTTCGCGAGGTCCTGGACGTGACGGGCCTGATGAATTGCCTCCCTACTTACACGGACGAGGCAACGGCACTCGCGAGTTTCCGCAGCAGCGCCGCCCACGCGTAACCCGCGTTTACGACTACGCTGTGAATTGGATCCGGTGCGCTTCCGGCCCCGCGGCGATCACGATCGCGCCAACGACAAACGCGATCGCTGCGAACGAGCCCATCGCCTGCGCATACGTGAAGTGGCGGCCCAGTGCCGCCTCAAGAGTCGCCGAACTCGCGGCGATCAAAACTCCGAGCTGGTAGGCGAAGCCGGGGAAAAATCCGCGCAGCGGCCCCGGCGATAGCTCGTTGATATGCGCCGGGACCACGCCCCACGCTCCCTGCACCATGAACTGAATGGCAAAAGCTCCGGCTGCAATCCACGCCATGCTCGGAGCGTAAAGCCACAGAGGAATCAGCAGGACAGCCAGCAAAGCGGCTGTAGCCATGGCCCGGCGCCGACCTCGGCGGTCCGAATACAACCCCACGAGAATCCCGCCAGTGATTGCACCGAGCATCGAAATGACGCTTACGATCGCCGTCGCGCGCGTGCTGAAGTGGCGCTGCTGCTGCAGAAACGTCGGATACAGATCCTGCGTCCCGTGCGACATGAAGTTCATCATCGCCATCAACAGGACGAGATAGAGAAACCGCTTCCAGTTTGCCGCGACGGCGCGGAAATACGCGCCCCAGTCGGTCTTCGCGACGGCCGTGGCTTTCCACGCATCGCTCTCTTTCACTCTTGCGCGAACGAACAGCACCAGCAGCGCGGGCAGTCCGCCGATGAAAAACATCGGCCGCCAGCCCCAGCGCGGAAAGACGGTCCAGAAAGCCACGGCCGCGAGCAAGTTTCCCAGCGCGTAACCTTCCTGAAGGACTCCCGAAAGAATCCCGCGCCACTTGGCCGGAACCGATTCCATCGCGAGCGACGCACCGACGCCCCATTCACCACCCATACCGATGCCGTAGAGCAAACGCAACGCAAGGAATGTCGTGTAGTTCGGCGCGAGCCCGGAGAAAACTTCGACCACTGAATAAAACAGAATGTCGAGCATCAGCGGAAGGCGCCGGCCATAGCGGTCCGCCATCAGGCCGAAGAGCAGGGCGCCAACCGGTCTCATGGCGAGACTCGCCGTCAGCGTGAAGGCAATGGCCGTAACCGGCTTGTGAAAATCCGAGGCAACGCGCGCAAGAACGTAGGTGAGGATGAAGAAATCGAATGCGTCGAGCGTCCAGCCCAGGAAACCGGCGATCAGAGCGTTGCGGGCGTTCGCTCGCCCGTTTGCCGCCGTCGCGGCGCTCATCGCCGTGCAGCACCAGTTTTGACTGAAGCGGGATTCAGTACCGCGTCGGTGACGCGCGCGACCTGCACCAATTCGGCCACGTCATGCACGCGCACGATATGCGCGCCGCCGAGAATGCTCGCGGCGACGGTCGCCGCAGTGCCCCAGAGACGCTCGCCTTCCGGCGCGCCCCCGAGCACCTTGCCAATAAATCCTTTCCGCGACGTGCCCACCAGCAGCGGAAAACCGAGACGCGCAAGCTCGGGCAGTCGCGCGAGCAGCTCATAGTTCTGTTCGGCGCTCTTGCCGAATCCAATCCCGGGGTCGACGACAATTTGCGATTTCGCCACGCCCGCGCGGCGCGCCTCCGCCACGGCTCGGCGCAACCCGGCCGCGACGTCGCGCACCACGTCGCGCGCGAACGGTTTCTTCTGCATCGTGCGCGGCTCGCCCCGCATGTGCATCAGGATCAGCGGCATCTTTCGCCTGCGCGCAACTTCCGCCAGGCGTGGATCGACGCGCAGCGCCGTCACGTCATTCAAAATCTCGGCACCCGCCCCTGCCGCCGCTTCGGCGACCTCCGACTTGCTCGTGTCCACGGAGATCGGAATCTTCAGGTGACCGCGCAGCTTTCTCAACACCGGCATAATTCGCCGCAGCTCTTCCTCCGCCCGTGTCCCTTGCGACCCGGGCCGCGTCGATTCGCCGCCGATGTCGAGAATGTCCGCACCGGCGCGCTCGATTTCGAGCGCGCGGGCGACTGCCTCTTCGGAATCGAGATACTTTCCGCCGTCCGAAAAGCTGTCCGGCGTGATGTTCAGCACCCCCATCACGAGCGTGCGCTCGCCGAGCACCAGCGTCCGCGACGGCAGCTTCAGCCGAAATATTTTGCGGCGAAACATGGACGGCTATTGAATCATGGATCGGGCGAAACGATAAGCGAGATGCGGCGGAAATTACGCCGGTTAGGGCCTCGCGGGAACATAGTACGCCGCGCGATAAAAGGCTCGCGCGCCCGGCTGATCGACGACGTCCACCCGCAATGAGTGCCAGCCGGATCGCGCTCCGGCGCCGCTTGCAGACTGCGCCGGATAAAACCCAAGCGTGTATTCCGCGCGGATTCTCTCCGCGATTTTTCGGAATGTGTCTGCCATGGTTTCCGTTTCGCGCAGAAAATAGAGCTGCCCGCCTGCGCGCCTGACGAGTTCGGCGAGGTAGAGCGTGTAAGGAGGAATGTCCAGCGTGCGCGCATCGGGCGACACGAGCGTCGCGACTTTGTGCGTCTCGAGCCAGTTCTGCGTCATTACTTTCGGCCGCGTTTCCGTCGAGACCGCGAAAATCTGAATATCCTGCGCTGCAAGCATGCGCGCAACATCATCGAACGTCAGCCGGTCGGCCGGCCTTCCTGCTTGCGGCGCAGCGCTGGCCGCATCGTACGTCAGCCCCAAGCCGCTGTCCTGTCCATCCGTGAGCAGCACGATGGCCTTGCGGCCAGTCCGCCCGGGGAAAAGCTCTTTGGCCGCGAGATAGACGGCCTCGTAAATGTTCGAGCCGCCGGTATCTCCCAAAAGCTCGCGGACATCCACACGAGCTACGGCGCGGCGAATCTGTTCGCGCACGTCTGAAAACGGGAGTTGGAGGTAGGTGTGCGCCGAAAAATCCACGACGGCCGCCTGATCGAGCGGGGCGAGCGCGCCGATCAGCGCGTCCGCCGCTTGTTTCATCTCTTCGGAATCGCGCAACACGCTCGGACTCGCATCGATCACGAGCGCAACGCTTGCCGGCTGCGTCGAAGCGTCGAAGTACGAGATCGGCCGCTCCGCGCCGTCGTCGAATATCCGAAAATCCTCGCGGCGCAGACCCGGCAGAGCGGCGCCATCCGCTGTCGAAATGATGCAAGTCACGGGTACCATCTGCGTGACGACCTGCATCGCGTGCGGATTCGCGGACGCGCCGTTTCCCGGCGCGCTCGCACCGGCATCCGCCGCGACCACGTGCAGTTCGCCGGTCGCCGGATCGCGCCGCCACACAATTCCCTTGTCGAGTTGACGCGGCCGGGGACGTTTTGCGGCGATTCCATTTTGCGCACGGGGACCATCTCGAACGACGGCACCGAAGGAAAGCACACAAACAGCGAGCGAGCACAGGATCGGCACTCGCACGGAGAGCTTCAATCGAGGTCGAAATCGCGGAGTGGCTTTTCGATGGGAGCGTCCTTCGCCTTCTTCAGGCCCTCCGCGAATTTTCGCGCCAGGACGTCTTCCTTCGTTCTTTCCGCGGCCACCGAAGCGCGGAACTTCGCTTCGACGGCGTCCTCGTGCTCACGCAGCAGTCGGGCCGTGTCATCGAGGTCGATCGACGGCGGCCTCATCGGCGCTGTATGCGCGAGTACAACCCCCAGTTGCCGGTCGACAGTCAGCTTCGCCTGGCAGCACGGGCAATCGACCTCAAACGCGTCCGAGTTATTCTTTACCATGGCGGTATTCTACGCCCAATCCCTCGCTGTCAAGTGGTTTGTCCCTGTGGATCGTCTTCGCAAATATTGGACTCGGAAGCCGTGTGCCACGGCGCAGCGCGAACGAAGCGGTATTACAAAAATAGGATTTGAAAATCGTGAGCGGGACGCCGATACCACACTCCAAGCACGCCATTTGGAGTCGGTTGCAAAACTTGCGCCCTAAGACGCGAAGACGATCTTCTTTAGGCTGGGGCCGGCTTTTCGCCCTTCGCGAGGCCCGGCAGCGGCCGCGGCTCGGGACGCAGCGTCAGCGACGGCTCTTTCGTCGGCACTGGCGGCGCGGCCGGAGGCGGAGGCGGCACCTTTTCCGGCAGCGGCTTCCCTTCCATCAGAAGCTTCAATTCGGTTGCGTCGAGCACTTCGCGATCGAGTAGCGCCTGCGCGATGTTCTCGAGTGTGTCGCGGTGCGTTTCCAGAATATTACGCGCCTTCGAGTAGCCGGTGCTCACGATGCTGCGCACTTCTCCATCGATCTTGATCGCCGTGTCCTCGGAATAATCGCGGTGCTGCGCGATTTCGCGGCCCAGGAAGATTGCCTCTTCCTTCTTTCCGAAGGTCAGCGGGCCGAGCGGGCTCATGCCCCATTCGCAGACCATCTGCCGCGCGATTTCCGTGGCGCGCTCGATATCGTTGCCGGCGCCCGTCGTGATGTGATTAAGGAAAATCTCTTCGGCAGCGCGTCCGCCCATCAGCACGGCGAGCTGCGATTCGAGGAATTCCTTCGTGTACGTGTGCTTGTCGTCGATCGGAAGCTGCATCGTCACGCCCAGCGCCATGCCGCGCGGAATGATTGTCACCTTGTGCAGCGGGTCGGCGCCCGGCGTCATTGCGGCGACCAAGGCGTGGCCCGCCTCGTGGTACGCCGTGTTCTTCTTTTCCTCGTCCGAGAGGATCATCGACTTCCGCTCGGCGCCCATGAGGACTTTGTCCTTCGACATCTCGAAGTCCACCATGGTGACGAATTTCCGGTTCTGGCGCGCCGCCCACAGCGCAGCCTCGTTCACGAGATTCGCCATGTCTGCGCCCGAAAATCCAGGTGTGCCGCGCGCGATGACCGAAAGATCGACGTCTTCCGAGAGAGGCACTTTGCGCGTGTGAACGCGCAGAATTTCCTCGCGTCCCCGGACATCCGGCCGCGGCACAACGACGCGCCGGTCAAAACGCCCCGGCCTCAGCAGCGCCGGGTCGAGCACGTCCGGGCGGTTCGTCGCCGCGATCAGAATCACGCCTTCGTTCGATTCGAAGCCGTCCATCTCCACAAGCAGTGCGTTCAGGGTTTGTTCGCGCTCGTCGTGCCCGCCGCCGAGTCCCGCGCCGCGGTGGCGACCGACAGCGTCAATTTCGTCGATGAAAATGATGCACGGAGCGTTCTTCTTGCCCTGCTCGAAAAGATCGCGCACGCGGCTCGCGCCGACGCCCACGAACATCTCGACAAAGTCCGATCCCGAAATCGAGAAGAACGGAACGTTCGCTTCGCCAGCAATCGCTCGTGCGAGCAGCGTCTTGCCCGTGCCCGGAGGCCCGACGAGCAGAACGCCCTTGGGGATGCGCCCGCCGAGCTTTTGGAATTTTTGCGGGTCTTTCAAAAAGTCGATGATTTCGTAGAGTTCTTCTTTGGCCTCATCGATTCCGGCCACGTCCTTGAACGTGGCTTTCTTCTGCTGCGCCGTCAGCAGTCGCGCGCGGGATTTTCCGAAGCTCAGCGCTTTATTGCCGCCGGCCTGCATCTGCCGCATCATGAAGATCCAGATGCCCACGATTACGACGAACGGCAGAACCGTGATGATGATGCTCAGCCAATTCGCTTCCTTAACCTCTTTGTAATTGAACGGGATGCTTTTGTCCTGCAGGGTCTTGGTGACATCAGGAATGGCCGTATTCGCGATGGTGACCCCATGGAATTTCGTGCCGTCCTTATATTCGCCCTGCAGCTCCGCGCTGTTCGGCGAGAGAAGAACCGTAACGTCCTTGACGAGCCCGCCATCGACCTTATTGACGAAGTTCGTGTAACTGGGCTCTTCCTCGTGCGGCGTGGGCCCGCCCCTCGAGGCCATCTGCCACAAGAAGGCCGCCAACGCGATCATCATGACCCAAAATAAAACTGTTCGGACTGTTGAGTTCACCGTCTTACCTCACCCTTTGGATGCTTTCCTGCGGATGCCCGCTCGCTTCGCCCTGCTCGAACCCCTGGCTGCCACATATGGCAGGTTCCGGTAGAGCCCGCTCTCGCCGCTCAGTCCGTAACCTACCCATTCTTTAGATGCCGCGGCGAAGCCAGTGTATTCAGCTTTCACATTCACTTTTCGAGAAGCCGCCTTGTCGAACAGGACCGCCAGCCGCAGCGAACGCGGCCGGCCCTCCTCGAGTCGCTTCAGCAAAAAATCCTGGGTCACGCCCGTATTCAGCACCGCATCCACGACCAAAACGTCCCGGCCGCGAAGCGCCGGCGCGGCGCTGAAAAACACTTCGCGGAACTCGTGCCCGCTCAGCCGAACGTCCCGCATTTCCGACCGCACGAAATGGCACGAAACCGGCCTCGAAATCTCGCGCACCAGATCGGCAGCAAACAAAAACGAATTCTCGAGCACCACTACGACGTCCACCGTGCGCCCCGCGTAATCCCGCGAAATCGCGCGGCCCATCTGGCCAACCCGTGTCGCTAAACGCTGTCGGCTAAACGCGACCTTCATCCATTCCTCAAAGGTGGTCTTCCTCGATCATCACCCCGGTTCGCGTCCCTTCACGGGCGCAGAAATCGTCCGCCGGTGGCATCCCTCGGGCCCAGACGACTCGCCCGCCGCTTTCCAGCACGGGCCAACAAGCGCGGTCGCGGCTCCTGACGCGGCCAGCCAGGAACATATCTTTCAATTTCTTTTCCTGACGGCGGCCTCGGGGTCGGTAGGCATCACCCTGCCGCCAGTTCCGTAGAATCAGCGGGCCCCGGAGGAGGTCGGCATCGAGCGCCTCGGTATCTCTTTTAGTGTCGCGCTCCGCGATAGGCCAGTCAATCAATTTCAGGCAGAAGCGCCTTTTCAGTTCTGGAACCGGCACGGTCGCCGCGCCACGCTCCGGAAGACGCACCGAATATTGGTACGCGTTGGACGGCCGGGAGGTTTCCCGCAACGCGCCGCTCACTCCACGCGCACTCGAGAAAACCAGATCGCCGAAGCTGCGTTCCACTAAAATGCCGCCCGGCAGTTCGATGCGCCGCCCGCTCGACGATTCCGATGCGAGATGAATCACTTGCTCCACGTGCTGCGCGGTAAGTCCGCGCCGGTCTCCATTCACTTCTTGATACAGACGGCGAACGAGGCGTTCCGTTAACGCGCGCAATGGCTCGGGGTGCTCAGCGCCGTGCGCCAATTCCATCGGCGCCAGCAAGTCATGAATTCGAATCTCCAGCGATCCGTCGCTTTTCCGGACGAGCGCGCGGAACCGGTCCTCGGCAAGCGCCGTCCAGAACGACTCCTCCTCGCGCGCAAGGCTCGCAAGCCCGGCGAGACGCGCCGTGATTTGCGGAGAGAAATCGCGCTCGAGCAGGGGCAGCAGTTTCTGCCGAATTCGCGCACGCTGGCGGCGTAGATCGAGGTTCGTCGAATCTTCGCGCCAGGCTTGGCCGAGGCGGCTCAAATATTTTCGCAGTGCGTCCCGCCGCTCGCCTAGCAGCGGCCGCACGATCGAGCCCGCTGTCGGATAGATTCCCGCTAGCCCGGTGATGCCTGTTCCGCGAAGCAAGTGCGCGAGAACCGTTTCGGCCTGGTCGTCCTCCGTTTGCGCAACGGCGATTCGCGTGGCCCGGCCTTCCTCGATGAGACGTCCGAAGAATCCATAGCGGAGACGCCGCGCCGCATCCTCGACATTCCATTTGTGCTTCGCAGCTGCCGCTGCGACATCTTCGCGATCGAGAATGAACTCGATCTTTGAATCGCGCGCCAGTTTCTCGACGAACTCCGCATCTGCATCGGATTCCGCGCCCCGGAGGCAGTGGTCGAAATGAACCACCAAAAGCGTGATTCCCAGCTTGTCGCGTAAAGCGCGGAACACTCGCAGTAGCGCCACTGAATCCGCGCCGCCGGATACCGCGACGCCCACGCGATCGCCGGGCGTCAGCATTCGCGTCTTGCGGATCGTCTTCAAAACGCGTTGTTCGAGTGGTGTCACAGGCGGTGAATTGCGGACCGGAAGTCCCGGCCTACATCCATGGTAGCAGCAGCTCGGGGAGGGGTCGAGCGCTAGGCCGGGCGACCGGTTGCTAGAGCCGGTCGGCCGCTTGGTACGCAAATAGGTTGCGGCTCGACGAGATGCTTCGATCGAGCACGACCGCGGCGAAATGCGCGCAGCTTTTGCGCTCTCGCTGCGCCCATGCGGATACGCTGGGCATCAATTCGCGGGTCGCACTTCCAAGCGCATCCAGAGCCCGGTAATACCGCGCCACGGCTGAAATCTCCGTGCGATCCGCGTCGTGCTCCGGGCATAGGCGCACGAGTTCCAAGAAATGCTCGAAATCCTCCGCCGCGAGCATCCGGTCCTCAAGCCCGGCCACTTCCAACACATGGTCAGATGGCTCAGACTCTCGCGCCGAGGCCAAGGCCGACCGGCAATAGAACACGAACTGAACGAGCGTCGCGAGCGAAGCCACGCATATGAGTCCTGCAATCATTACGTTTCCAGTCCAGCCGTCGCCGCGAGACGAGACGTCCGGGCAGCACACACTTCTGCCCGATCCCGAGGAATCCTGATCAGCCGATTTATCGAAAGCTAAGGTAGCTGCCGGTGGCGTGCACGGTCAATGTAACCATGGTACCAAGCGGATCGTACTTCAGGGGGTCCTATCAAGCTCTACACCGTCGAAAAGCAAGGCAATCCGGGCGCGATCGAACAGGCCTAGTCGAGGTATTTAACGAAGACAACTTCGTTCTGCGCTTCGTTGTAGAGCAATTCGTCCACTTTCGCCTGCACCAGCACAAGCCCGAATCCACCCGGACGCAGTCCCTTTTGCGCGCGGATTTCATCGTGCTTGATCGGCTCATTCTCGGTCGCGATGGCCGCATGGTCGAGGCCGGCGAATTTGAAACCGGTGCCCGGATCGGCAATGCGATACAGCAGCATCCGCTTGGCGCGAAGGCATGAGATTCGCACCTTCCGCCTTGGATTGAGCTTGCCTCCCCATTCGATCGCATTCATCAGCAGCTCGTGAAATGCCGCCGCGACCGAATTGCGAATATCGTCCGGAAGACCCGTCTCAAGGTGCGCCATGAAGCCTTCCAGGCGCTCGCCCGCTTCGAGCGAACAAGGAACCACCAGCTCTATCCATTCCGGCCGGGCGGAGATCACCTGGATCGGCAGCGTCCGTGACTTCTTCCCGAGCGAATCCCGCACCATTGCGATCAGCGATTCCCGCTCGATTGGCTTGGTGATGTACTGGTAGGCGTGCTCGCGGATCGCGTTCAGAAGCGTTCCATGCGATTGGTCCGACGTAATCACGATCACTTTGGGCCCGTTCTTTTCCCCGCGAAGCGCCGCCAAGACTTCGAAACCGTTCATGCCCGGCATCCATATGTCGAGCAGCACAAGATCGAATTTCGTCTTGCGGATCTGCCGCCAGGCGGCCTTGCCGTCCGCCGCCGTTGAGACCGCAAACTTCTCGGCGCGCAGGATTCCCGATAGCCAGAGCCTCGTCGTTTTGTCGTCGTCCGCTACCAGAATCCGCTTCATCGTGTCCTCCGCGGCGTTCCGCATGGTACGTCCAGCACGCGTTCCCACCAAAACCTATTTATATTCGCACTGCTGGGAGATGCTCTGCACTCCACCGGGTGCCATGAGTGTACCTCGGCTGACAATTCTTTCCACACCGGACCGTCGGCCGTTTGCCGCACTCGCGCGCTAGTATTGCGAACATACCAGCCACGCGGGACAATAGGCCGCTCCGCTTTCGGGCCGGCTCCCAATCAGGCGGCGGCTTTCGAGGATCGATAGATGAAACGGCAAAACCCGCTGACTCCGATTCTTCTGATGCTTGCGTTCTCCGGCGTGTCACCCGCCGCGTCTCTGGCACAAGGAAGTGGAAGCACGTCCTCCTCCGCCGGGAAGCCGACAACTGCGTTGTGGAAATTTGCCGTCTCGGGCGATTCGCGCAACTGCGGCGACGTGGTGATGCCGGCCATCGCCGCGGGCGTGAATCAGAGCGGAGCGCTTTTCTACTGGCACCTCGGCGATTTCCGGAAAATTTCTGGCGTCGATGAGGACATCGCGCACCAGCCGGAGCATCTGGCCAAACCCCTGACGATGCCCGAGTATGAAGAGATAGCCTGGAAGGATTTCATCACGAGCCAGATCAAGCCGTTTGGAAACCTGCGCGTCTATCTTGCGAGAGGCAATCACGAGACAACGCAAGGGAAGACGGACGCGGAATACCTCGCGGCTTTCGGCGGATGGCTCGACCTGCCGAACCTGCGCGCGCAGCGGCTGCGCGACGATCCAAGCGACCTCAAGCCGCACATCTATTATCACTGGATCCAGAACGGCGTAGATTTCATCACGCTCGACAACGGATCGGAGAACCAATTCGGCGCAGACCAAGTCGCGTGGCTCGAGAAGACGCTGAGTGCCGATTCCGCGAACCGCAAAATCCACACGATTGTCGTGGGCATGCACGAAGCGCTCCCGGAAAGCATTTCGAAGGGACACAGCATGAACCAATCGGAGGGCGGCACCGAAAGCGGTGAGCGCGCCTATGCCGATCTGCTGAAGGCACAGAACGAAGGGCACAAGCACGTGTACGTCCTCGCCAGCCATTCCCACTATTACATGGACGGCATTTTCAATACGGATTACTGGCGCACGCACGGCGGAATTCTGCCCGGTTGGATTATCGGAACGGCCGGCGCAGTGCGGTATGCTCTGCCGCCTGAAGCTACCGCCGCCCGCGTGGCCAAGATGAACGTCTACGGATTCCTAGTCGGGACGGTGAGCCCCCATGGCGAGATTCAATTCGATTTTCATGAACTGAATGAGGCGGATGTGCCGGGCACGGTCGTAAACCGCTACGCGCCTGAATTCGTGCATTGGTGCTTTGCCGAAAATTCAGAGGCGAAACCGCACTGAAGCGGGCGATTTCGATCCGAGAGGAAAACAATGGCCACACAACCTGGCGCCACCGGCGCTCCAAAACCAAGCCCGAACCGGATCTTCGAGGCGTTTAACGCGTACCAGAACACCGCGGCGATGAAGGCGGCTATCGATCTGGACGTGTTCACGGCGATCGGCGAAGGCGCCGACTCGGCCGCGGCGCTCGCGAAACGCTGCCGGGCCACCGAGCGCGGCGTGCGGATTCTTTGCGACTACCTCACGATCATGGGTTTCCTGAAGAAGGAGGAGCAGCGATATGCGCTGACGCAGGACTCGGCGACGTTTCTCGACCGGCGCTCGCCGGCGTTCCTGGGATCGGCGGCGGGTTTTCTTACGCTGCCCGGCACCGTGGCGGCGTTCATGCATTTGGCGGAGACGATTCGCACAGGGCGCCCGGCGATGGCAGGGGGCGAAGGGTCAATCTCGCCGGAAAATCCTATCTGGGTGGACTTTGCCCGCTCGATGGCGCCGGCCACAGTTCCTCCGGCGGAAGATATCGCGCGCATACTCGATGCGGCCGCCGGGAAAAAATGGAAGGTGCTGGATGTGGCGGCGGGACACGGAACGTTCGGCGTCACGCTGGCGAAGCGCAATCCAAACGCGGAAATTTTCGCACAGGATTGGGCGCCCGTGCTGGCAGTTGCCGCGGAGAATGCCCGCGCGGCGGGAGTTGATGCACGCCATCATCTCTTGCCCGGCAGCGCGTTCGACGTCGAGTTCGGTACGGCTTACGACGTGGTGCTGATTACGAATTTCCTCCATCACTACGACCCGCCGACCAATGAACAGCTGCTGCGGAAGGTGCGAGCCGCGCTGGCGCCGGGTGCTGTGGTCGCCACCCTCGATTTCGTTCCCAATGAAGATCGCGTTTCGCCGAAGCGCGCCGCCAGTTTCAGTATGATGATGCTGGGCATGACGCCTGCCGGAGATGCCTATACGCTGCCTGAGTATCAGCGGATGTTTCGCAACGCGGGATTTTCATCGACAGAACTGCGATCGCTCGAGTCCACCGGTCACGGCCTACTTCTCTCGCGCGTGTAATGGAGGGAAACCGCCCTCGGGTTTGTTACGACCCGAACGCGAGGGCGAGCAGCGTCTTCTGCTCCATCTCATGCGCCTTTGATGATCCCGTGGACGGGCTGGCGCTCGACGATCGATTCACCGACAACACTGCGCGGCCGCGGGCGAGCGGCTCGAGCTGAGGAATCACGAACTCGTGGGCACCCATGTTGCCTGGCTCTTCCTGCACCCAGACGAACTCCCGCGCATTCGCGTGGCGATCCATCTCCGCCGCGACCTCCGCTTCAGGGAAAGGATAGAGCTGCTCGAGAAACACGATGGCCGGCGCATTTTCCTTGCGGCGCTTCCGCTCGGCTTCGAGTTCGTGGCCGATTTTCCCCGTGCACAGCAGGACGCGCGTGGCCGAACCATCGCCGCGATCGGGAATGACCGTCTGGAAGCGTCCCGCCGAAAAATCGGCGACCTGTGACGACGCCGCCGGATTCCGCAACATGCTCTTCGGGGTGAAAACGACGAGCGGCTTCCTCCACGCTCGCAGCGCCTGCCGCCTCAGCAGATGGAAATATTGCGCGGCGGTTGACGGCTGGCAGATCTGCATGTTGTCGCGCGCCGCGAGTTGCAGAAAGCGCTCGATGCGCGCGCTCGAATGTTCCGGCCCCTGCCCTTCGTACCCGTGCGGAAGCAGCATCACGATTCCGGACAGCAGATTCCACTTGTCCTCGCTCGCCGCGATGAACTGGTCAATGATGATCTGCGCGCCATTCGCGAAATCGCCGAACTGCGCCTCCCAGAGCACCAGCGCCTCGGGAAAATCGCGGCTGAACCCGTATTCGAAGCCCAGCACCGCAGCCTCGGAAAGCGGTGAGTTGTAAATCTCGCACCAGCCCTGATCGGGCGCCATGTGCTCGAGCGGAATGAATTCTTCCTCGGTCTCGACGTCGATCAGCGCCGCGTGCCGCTGGTTGAAGGTGCCCCGGCGGCTGTCCTGCCCGGAAAGCCTGACTGGCACGCCTTGCAGCACCAGCGAGCCGAACGCCAGCGCCTCCGCCATTCCAAAATCGATCGGGCGTTTTCCTTGCGCCATCTCGAGCCGCTGTTCGAGCAGCTTTTTCACCTTGGGGTGAATGTGAAACCCCGCGGGGTACGTGACGAGGGATTCGCCGATCGCAGCAAGCGTCTCTTCGGGAGCCGCCGTGTCTACCTCAAACGACGCCTCGTAGCGGCCTCCGGCGAACCCGCTCCAATATCGCGGCAGGCGGCGCATCACGGGACGCTTCTCGATTTCGCGCGCTTCTTTTTGCGCGGCGTCCAATTCCTCGCGCACGCGCTGGATCACTGGCTCCGCATCAGCGCCCGTTTTCTCCGCATAGATGCTCCACATGGGAGGATGCGCTTCGATCTTCCGGTACCTTAACGGCTGCGTGATGGTGGGATCGTCCACTTCGCTGTGGCCGTGCCGCCGGTAACCAATCAGATCGACGATCACCGGAGTGCCAAACGCATACCGATAGTCGAGCGCGATCCGGCCCACGCGCACCACGGCGTCCGGGTCTTCCGCATTCACGTGAAAAATCGGCACCGGCAAGCGCTTGGCCAGGTCCGACGAGAACCGCGAAGAGACGCTGTCCCGCGGCGCCGTCGTAAACCCAATCAAGTTGTTCACGATCACGTGCACCGAGCCGCCGACAGCAAAGCCCGGGACGCCCGAAAGGTTGAGCGTCTCGGCGCAAATTCCCTGCCCCGCAAACGCCGCGTCGCCGTGCATCGCGATCGCCACCACTTCGCGCCGCCCGCTTTCGCCGCGGCGCATTTGCTTCGCGCGCGTGCGCCCCATCACCACCGGATCGACGGCTTCCAGGTGGCTCGGGTTGGACACGAGGTGGATGCCCACGTCCCGCCCATTCGCCGCGTGGAAATCGCCGGTCGCGCCGATGTGATACTTCACGTCGCCGCTGCCCAGCGTGCTGCGCGGGTCCACATCTTCGAACCGCGCGAAGACTTCCGCCGCTGCGCGGCCCACGATGTGCACCATCACGTTCAGCCGCCCGCGATGGCTCATCGCCAGCATGGCCTTCGTTGCGCCCTGCTCGGACGCTGCGTTGAGGATCGAATCGAGCAGCGGAAGCAGCGCCGCTTCGCCCTCAAGCGAATAGCGCTTCGTGCCCAGATAGCGCGTCTGCAAAACCTGCTCGAAAATTTCCGCCCGGATCAGAAGATCGAGAATGCGCGCACGGTCGGGTTCTGGCGCCTCCGATTCCATGCGCTCTTGAACCCATTGGCGCCGCTCGCGATCCGGAATGTGCATGAACTCGGCGCCGATGCTGCCGCAATAGACCCGGCGGGCCGCATCCGCTTCCGGCCCCGTGGCGTCCAGTTCCGGCACCGGCGCCGGTTCGAGGTCGCCCAGCGGATCAAGATTTGCCTGAAGGTATCCCCACCGGCGAAACGACTCCCACACGCGCTCCTGCGCTTCCCCGGAGACCCTCGACTCCGCGACGGCCTGCTCCCCACTCATGAATTGCCCCTTTGACCCCGTTCTGGCTCAGTGCTCATTCACACTAATAATAAGATGACTCATTGCGCGCTTGGGACGCGAAGTGAAGCTCAGGTTTTCGGCCAGCAACCCAGCAGGCGGCGGACCAGCACGAGCTCTCCGACGTGGTACGCGTTGTGGTCCGCGATCAGCAATGCTTCGCGCAGAATCGTCTGGCCCGTTCCGCCCGGAATCGGCGCAAGCAGGTCCGTTTTAGGATCGGTGACAAGCTTCCCCATGGCATCGAGATCCCGCTCGAGTGCTTTCACGCTCTTGCTCCATGCAGCCGCGTTTGGCGGCGCTGGTTTCTTCGGCCAGTAACCCGACGGCCAATCCGGCGATACGTGCTTCGGATCGCGCGAGAATTCGAGAATGTCCCACGTCGCGAGCCGCATGTGTTCGAGCACTTCCCACGGCGAATGCTCCGCGCCCGCGGGCCGCTTTCCTTGAAGTTTGGCGGGAACGCCTTCGACCGCTTTCTTCCAGTCCACGTGGGACTCGTGCCAGTTCAGGGCGCGCCGTAGATAGTCGCGCAGGATCGTTTCGTCTATCAAATCCTCACCTCCTGGCTCTGTTTATCTTAGGCCGCCCCGCGGGCCCGGTCAATGAACCCGGGCTTACGGGGCGGCCCGTCCCCTAATTCTGTAGACTTCAAGCCGGCAAGTCCTGATAAACGCGGTTATCGAAAACTGACGCACTGCTAGGAATTCCTCTCCAAGCACGGTGTCTCCCAACAAAACAAAAGGCCCTCCCCAACGCACATCTGTCTGCGTTGAGAAGAGCCCGAAAGACACGACTCTCTGGTCGCCCGCGATTGCGGTCTATTCCCCGGTCAGCCAGCCGACCTCACTCGGCATGGAGAACGAGCAAGCTCGCGTCAAACCTGTACGACCCGCCGTTACGATGCCGCTGCGCTGGAAGCGCCGATCGTCCGCCGCTGCTGGAAGCATTCGCGGCAGAATACCGGGCGGCCCTGCGTCGGCTTGAAAGGGACCGTGGTCTCTTTCCCGCACTGCGAGCAAACCGTTTTGGTTTCGACCCGCTGAACGTTGCCCGGGCCGGGGTCGCTGCCTTGCGCGCGATTGCCCTTGCATGTCTTGCAACGCTTCGGCTCGTTCTTGAAGCCCTTGTCGGCGAAAAACATCTGCTCGCCGGCGGTAAATACGAATTCAGCCCCGCATTCCGAACACTTCAGGACCTTGTCATGGTATTCCATTCGCTGCTCCGGGGCCGTGTTCGCTCAGGACGGACAGCGGTGCAGCGTGTAATCCAGCGCCGGATGAGAATCCGCCCTGATTCGCGGCTCTCATCCGCTCGTTGGCACTCGGCTGCTTGGAAAGTTCCCAGTGAGTTGGTTGCTTAGTCCTGCTCACGCCGCTGCTTCTTGCGAAGGCGCTTACGCGAGAGAGCTTGCTTGGCTCGACGCTTTTCCCCGGGCTTCATGTAGTAGCTGTGCTTCTTGATTTCCTTGATGATGTCTTCCGACTGCACCTTCCTCTTGAAGCGCCGGAGAGCGTTTTCCAATGACTCGCCCTCTTGAATAACAACTTCTGCCACGCGTATTCACCCCCGTCTCTTTTTCTTAAGTTTGTCCTGATGGATTCAAACTAGTGTAACCGGAATCCTTGCGAACCCGGCTATTGCCCACCCTTCTATCGGACGCTATCCCCCAAGTCAAGACTTAAATTGCACACTACGGTCGCGCTGGCTCCGGCCTTAACTCTGTGGTAATTCTCTCCGGTTCCTGGCCCGATTCGCCGGGTTGCGGCCGAAAACGTTGCCGTCGGAAGCGGGCCTGCGCCACCGCCTAAGTGCTGTTAGAATATTGCCTCGCGGCGGAGGCGGTACCGCCGCACCCACATTCATGCCGGTGATGCGCAGCGCGATCGGTGTTCTCCTGGCCGGCGGCCAGGGCGAGCGGCTTTGGCCGCTCACGCGCGATCGCGCGAAACCTGCCGTGCCTTTCGGCGGCGTGTATCGCATCATCGACTTCACGCTCTCGAACTGCCTCAACAGCGATCTGCGCCGCGTATTCGTCCTCACGCAGTACAAGGCGCTCAGTCTCAATCGGCACGTCCGCCGCGGCTGGTCCTCCCTGATGGGCCACGGCGATTTCATCGAAGTGCTGCCCCCGCAAATGCGCGTATCGCAGCACTGGTATCAGGGCACGGCCGACGCGGTCTACCAGAACATCTATTCGATCGGCAGCGAGCAGTCGAATTACGTCTTCATCCTCTCGGGCGATCACATCTACAAAATGAATTACCAGAAGATGCTCGAGCAGCACGTCGCCGCCGATGCGGATGTCACCGTCGCGACGATCGAAATGGACACCGCCGCGGCGGCCGGAAAATTCGGCGTCCTCGAAACCGACGAGCACTGGCGCGTCATTGGATTTGAGGAAAAGCCGGCCAATCCCAAGCCCTCGCGCGTGCATGACGGCAAGGTCAACGCCTCGATGGGCGTTTATTTGTTCAACACGCAGCTTCTCGTGCCGATTCTGATCGAAGACGCCGAGAATCCATCCTCGTCCCATGATTTCGGCAAGGATATCCTGCCGCGCATCATCGACAAATATCGCGTCTTCGCCTATAACTTCCGCGACGAAAATAAGAAGGAAACGTCCTACTGGCGGGATGTCGGAACCATCGACGCCTACCATGACGCGAACATGGATCTCGTCGCCGTCACACCCATTTTCAATCTGTACGACGCGAGCTGGCCGCTGCACAGCTGGCAGCGGCAGTATCCCCCGGCTAAATTCGTTTTCGCCGATCCTCAGCGCATGGGAGTCGCGCTCGATTCCATCGTTGCCGGAGGATCGATTATTTCGGGCGGGCGCGTCGCGCGTTCGGTTCTCGGCTACGATGTCCGCGTCAATAGCTACAGCGACGTCGAGGAGTCGATCATCTTCAACCACGTGACCATCGGCCGGCACTGCCACATCCGCCGCGCGATTATCGATCGCCATGTGGAGCTGCCCGAAGGCACCATTATCGGCCACGACCTCGAAGCCGACCGCCCGCGCTATTCCGTCTCCGAAAGTGGCGTTGTTGTCGTCGTGCGCCCCGAGTCCATGATCGAGGAGCCCGAATAGGCGAGTTGCGCCAAAGCTCGCGCCGCGCGAAGCCTCGGCAAGCTGCACATTATTTTTTCGAATCCAGGGGGAAAGTCATGTCCACGAAAATCATTGCCGTTCGCGGCCGCGAAATTCTCGATTCCCGCGGCAATCCCACGGTCGAGGCCGATGTACGCCTCGAAGGCGGCGCCATCGGCCGCGCCGCTGTCCCCTCTGGAGCCTCCACCGGCGAACACGAAGCGATCGAACTGCGCGACGGCGACAAATCGCACTATCTCGGCAAGGGCGTGCTCAAAGCCGCCGGCCATGTGAACGGCGCGATCGCCAAAGCGGTCGCCGGACTCGACGCGTCCGACCAACGCGCGCTCGACCGCCGCATGATCGAAGCCGACGGCACGCCGAATAAATCGAACTTCGGCGCGAACGCCATTCTCGCCGTCTCGATGGCAGCCGCGCGCGCCGCTGCCGCGGCGTCCGGCCAGCCTCTCTACAAATATCTCGCGAAATTGTCGAGCGATCCCTCGGCCCGCACTCTTCCCGTCCCCATGATGAACATCCTCAACGGCGGCGCGCACGCCGATAATTCCGTGGACGTGCAGGAATTCATGGTCATGCCGATTGGCGCTCCCAGCTTTCACGAAGCGCTGCGCTGGGGAGTCGAAGTCTTCCACCACCTCAAAGCCGTGCTCAAGAAAAACAACTATTCCACCGCCGTCGGCGATGAAGGCGGCTTCGCGCCCAATCTGAAATCCAATGAAGAGGCGCTCGAGCGCGTCCTCGAAGCCATCACCGCTGCCGGCTACAAGCCGGGCGAGCAGGTTGCCATCGCGCTCGACCCCGCGGCGAGCGAGTTCTACGATCGCGCCAGCAAGAAATACGTTTTCAAGAAATCCGACAAATCCGCGCGCACCTCCGAACAAATCGCGGAATTCTGGGGCAACTGGGTCCGCCAGTATCCCATCGTCTCCATCGAAGACGGCTTCGCCGAAGACGATTGGGACGGCTGGAAGCTCGTCACAAAGCAGCTGGGGGGCAAGATTCAATTGGTCGGCGACGACATCTTCGTCACCAATCCGAAAATTTTCGCGCGCGGCATTTCCGAAGGCATCGCCAACGCGATCCTGATCAAACTGAATCAGATTGGCAGCGTCAGCGAAACCATCGACGCCGTCGAGATGGCGCGCAAAGCGAAATACGCCGCGGTCATCTCGCACCGCTCCGGCGAAACCGAGGACGCCTTCATCGCCGACTTCGCCGTCGCCATGGGCACGGGCCAGATCAAGACCGGCTCCGCTTCGCGCACCGACCGCATCGCCAAATACAATCAGCTTCTCCGCATCGAGGAAGAACTCGGCGCGTCCGCGCGCTTCCCCGGCCGCTCCGCCCTCGCCCGCCACTAGCCGTCAGCGCGCCGGGAACGGCCATATGCGCCGTCTTCACATTTTTCGCTGCCATTCTCGCAATCACGATGCAGGGCTGGTGATTCGCTCCCGTGCCACAGGCATTCCTGCTTTTGCGCAAGACTTTGCTACCTCACGCACGTAACCCGCGTCTATAATCCGCAGGGCCGCAAGGCCAAGGGTGAAACACCGGCTTCGCCCGGATCGGGGGAGACTTCAATGAAACGCTACGCCGTCATCATGGTGGGACTCGCAGGGTTGCTGGCTTCGCCGCTATTTGCCCAGGGGCAGATGGGCCAGGGGCAAGCTCCAACTCAAGCGCCGAGCGTCGCCGACGCGATTCGGCAGCAGTACAACACCGTAAAAAACAACCTGCTGAAGGCAGCGGACAAAATGCCCGACGACGGCTACGCTTTCCAGCCCACTCCGGAAGAGCGCAACTTCGGAGGATGGATCGCGCACGTCGCCGATGCGCAGACCGCCGGCTGTTCGCGCGCCCTTGGCACGCCGAAGACTCCGAGCGCCGCATCGAAAACCACGAAAGCTGACCTCGTCGCCGCGCTCAAGGATTCCTTCGACACCTGCGACGCCGCCTACGCCGCGCTCACCGACGCGAACGCCAGCGATCCGATCCAAAGCTTCCGCGGACCGACGCCGCGGCTCGCCGCCCTCGCGGGCAATGTTGAGCACGACAATGAGTGCTACGGCTCCATCGCCGTCTACTTGCGTCTCAAGGGCATCGTCCCGCCCTCAAGCGAGCCGCGCCACTAGCGCGCCCGCCGATTTATCGGGAGATTGAAGTTGAACCTTGAGCCGCAGCGCCGATGCGGTAGGAGTCCCTCATGACTTCGCGCAAGCAGGACGCACTCGACTATCACCGCACCGGCCGCAAGGGCAAGATCGAGGTCGTCGCGACCAAGCCTTGCCGCACGCAGGCGGACTTGAGTTTGGCCTACACGCCGGGCGTGGCGGAGCCTTGCCGCGAGATCGCGAAGTCGCCCGAGCTGAGTTTCGAGTACACCGCACGCGGCAACCTGATTGCCGTCGTCTCCAATGGCACGCGGGTTCTGGGTTTGGGAAACATAGGACCGCTCGCTAGCAAACCCGTCATGGAAGGCAAGGCGGTGCTCTTCAAACGCTTCGCGGATGTCGACGTCTTCGATCTGGAAGTGAACTCCGAGAAACCCGAAGACGTCATCAAGTTTTGCCAGCTTCTCGAGCCTACCGTCGGCGGCATCAATCTCGAGGACATCAAGACGCCGGAATGTTTCCTTATCGAAGAAACACTGCGCAGCACGATGTCGATTCCCGTGATGCACGATGACCAGCACGGAACCGCCATGGTCTCCGGAGCCGCGTTGCTGGGCGCCTTGGAAATCGTGGGTAAGCAAATTGACCGTGTGCGAGTCGTGTTCGTCGGCGCCGGAGCAGCAGGCCTTGCCAGCGCCGCACATTACCTCCGATTGGGCGTCCAGCCGGAACGATTGCTCATGGTTGACACCAAAGGCGTGATTTACACCGGCCGCACAGAGGGGATGACTGCTTACAAGGCGCGCTTTGCCCGCGAAACTGAATTGCGGACCTTGGCCGAGGCGCTGCGCGGAGCTGACGTGCTGGTAGGACTCTCCGCGAAGGGCGCGATCACGCCGGGCGTGCTGAAACTTATGGCGCCTCGCCCCATTGTGTTTGCCCTCGCCAATCCCGATCCGGAAATTATGCCGGAGGATGCGCGCGGCGCTCGCAACGATCTCATCATGGCCACCGGACGCTCGGACTATCCCAATCAAGTGAACAACGTGCTCGGGTTTCCGTTCGTCTTCCGTGGGGCGCTAGACGTTCGCGCCAAGGCGATCAACGAAGAAATGAAACTCGCCGTGACTCATGCCTTGGCGGCATTGGCCAGGGAGCTGGTGCCCGATTCGGTCTGCCAGGCCTACGGCGTGAAAAAAATTGAATTTGGCCCTGACTACATCGTCCCTAAGCCATTCGACCCGCGCGCGTTGGTTTGGGTGGCCTCAGCCGTCTCAAAAGCGGCGATGGATTCCGGCGTCGCGCGTCAACCCGTCGATCTCGCCCAATACCGCGTCCGCCTCGCGCAGCTCTCAACGCGCCTCACGCTGTAGGCAGCGGTAGTCACTTGGGGGGAGTGGGTCAGTCTTAGATTGTCCGTGTATAACGTCGACTTACCAGGCAGTTGAAACTCCCCAGCGTGTTGTATTCTGCCACTTGAATGATTGCGGAAGCGAAACGAGGAGAATATCCGCGGTGGTAGCGCGGGGCCTCTTAGCTTTAAGAGTGGGAATTAGACAGATCGCGAGTACATCGAACGCTCAAACGAAAACGCGAGGGCAACGCAAATGACAACAGTGTTGCAGACTGGCCGGTTGTTGGCGAGATGGGCGCGCCTCGCGGTTCTGTTCGCAATGGTGTACGCAACGAGCACTGCCGTGCGGCCGCAGTCGGCTGCGATAACGATAACCTTGGCGGGGCAGTCGATGATCCGGTCGGATATCCGAGCAACTGCGCCGGCGGCGGTCCCGGTAATCAAGGGGCTGCTGAAGGGCGATGTGGTGTTCACCAGCCTGGAATCCGCGGTCGCCGAAAAGGGCGAGACGGTCCAGGAAGGCAGGGGATTTCTCACTCCGCCGGAAGCGCTCGATGCGCTGTCGACTTTCGGCTTTAACTTGTTGTCCCTGGCCGGCAATCACGCATTCGATCTGAAAGTGACGGGTATTAGGAACACGATCCGGGAGGCCGACAGCCGGAAAATCGTTCATGCCGGAACTGGAAACAACGCCGCCGAAGCTGTAGCGCCGGGTTATCTGCATACGCCGAAGGGCACGGTCGCCCTGATAGCGAGCGCGTCAGGCCTGATTGCGCCTGGAGGAAGCGCCACGGCGGACCGGCCGGGAGTGAATGAGCTTCGCGTCGAAGCCGGCTCCAGAGAAAATGAGGCGACAGACGACCTTCCCGGCGCGCCTGGGAACACGCCCAATCAAGAGGATTCGCAACGCATCCTTCAAAGCATTCGTGACGCCCGCCAGCACGCGGACCTTGTGATCGTGTACCAACATAACCACGTCTTCGGGAATCACTCGTTCTCGACAATTTTCACGGAAGGGATGCAGGAGCGGCTCGCCCCGAATGATTGGCTCAAGAAATGGACACACGCGGAGGTGGATGCGGGTGCAGACATCATAGTTATGCATGGCGCGCCTTTGCTGCACGGCGTGGAGATCTATCACGGCCGCCCCATCTTCTACGACCTGGGCAACTTCATTTACAACGTGCCGCCGACGCTGACGTACATCGACGAACCGATGAGTTGGGAGAGCGTGGTCGCGTACGTCCAATTTCAGGGGAAGAACCTGCAATCGATTTCATTCCGGCCGATTGCCTTGAACAACTTGGGTGAGGGCCAGCCCGATATTCACAGCGAGTATACCAACAACCAATTCCTCGACACGCGCGGCTTGCCCTCGCCGGCGAAGGGTGCAAGAGCGGGTTATATCCTCCAGCGCCTGGCCGACGCGTCGAAGCCCTTTGGCACGACCGTTGAACTAAAGGGCGACACGGCGGAAATCAAGCTGGCAGCGGGAAATTGATGTGAAGAGCAAAGCCTACAAATCCGCTCCTCTGATCCCGAAGGGATGATTTCCTAGTTGGCCATAGAATCCAGCAAAAGGCGCTTCCCAGTGACGAATAGGCGGTCAATGCTTGATTAACTCGGTAATCGGAAACTGACCCAACGTTTCGTTTGGGTTTTCCTCGCACTCCAGATTCTTTACACGAACAACACCCTTGCAACGCGGCTCCCTCGTGCTAACGTAATTTGGTCATGATGGAATGGACAAAACTCGAACGAGGTCGAAGGGGCGCTATCGGAGGCTGCTTTCTTGCGAGGGAAGAGCCCCGGCTACTGGCGGGCCACGGTGCGCGTCGCCCGAAGTCTAATCGCCAACTACCCGAATTAGAAGCCGACTTAAATTATTGAAAACAAAGGAGAGCGATGGTTTCTAATCGCCAACAAATCGGGGGCCGGGCGTCGAGGCGCCTGGAATGTCCAAGCCTATGAGCAAACGCCCGCGACCAATTGTCCTGCCGATGCGACGAGCATCGGCATCCCGAGCGACTAACGCGCGACTTTTGCATCCCGGATGGTTCTGCGGGAGGAGCCGAGGGATCTCTTGCGCGCCACGTTGCGCGAACCGAGACAACAATGCCTAAGCGACCACGCCCAATTGTCCTGACTGTTCTCGACGGCTGGGGCTACCGCGCCGAAACCAAGGGCAACGCCATCGCCCTCGCGCGCAAGCCCAACTACGACCGATTGCTCAAGGAATTCCCCAACACGCTGATCCACACGTCCGGCCCTTACGTCGGACTGCCCGAAGGGCAGATGGGCAACAGCGAAGTCGGCCACCTGAATATGGGCGCCGGCCGCATCGTGCAAATGGACATCACGCGCGTCGACCAGCTCATCTCCAGCGGCGAATTTTTCCGCCAGCCCCTGCTCCTCGAAGCGATGGAGCGCGGCCGCTCGCGCCAGTTGCACCTGATCGGCCTTCTGAGCGACGGCGGCGTCCATTCGCATATCGAGCATCTCTTCGCGCTGCTGCGCATGGCGCGGGAAAACAAAGTCTCGAAAGTCTTCGTCCACTGCTTCATGGACGGCCGCGACACGCCGCCCGAAAGCGGCATCGACTTCCTCCGCCAGCTCGAGCAGAAGATCCGCGAATACGGCCCCGGTCAGACGATGGCCCAGATCGCCAGCGTCAACGGACGCTACTATGCGATGGACCGCGATAATCGCTGGGAGCGCATCGAGAAAGCCTACCGCGCGATGGTTCACGGCGACGCGGAGGCGAAATTCACCGACCCCATCGCCGCGATTCGCGCCAGCTACGAAAAAGGCGTCACGGATGAATTCGCCATTCCCGCCGTCATCACGACGCAAGCGGCGCCGGGAAAACCCGCTGTGCCGCGCGGATTGATTCGCGACGACGATGCCGTGATCTTCTACAACTTCCGCGCCGATCGCGCCCGCCAGATCACGCGCGCGCTTGTCGACCCCGGCTTCAAGGAATTCGCCGACCCCGCGCGCCCGAAAAATCTCGCGTTCGTCGGCATGACGCAGTACGAGAAAACCTGGCCGTGGCTGCGCTATATCCTCGCGCCCGAAAAACTCGAACACATTCTCGCCAACGTCTTCGCCGAACTCGAATTCAAGAACTTGCGCGTCGCGGAAACGGAGAAGTACGCGCACGTCACATATTTTTTCAACGGTGGCGTCGAAAAACCATTTCCGGGCGAAGAGCGCGTGCTCGTGCCCTCGCCCAAAGTTCCCACCTACGACTTGAAGCCCGAGATGTCCGCTGCGGGCGTTGCGGACGCCGTGATTCATGCTATCGAAAAGGGCGACTTCGACGCGATCATCATGAATTTCGCGAATGCGGACATGGTCGGCCATTCCGGGAAACTCGAGCCCGCGATCAAGGCGTGCGAAACGGTGGACGAACAGCTCGGGAGAATTTTTCAGGCGCTCCGCCCGCGCGGTGGAGCGTGGATCATCACCGCCGATCACGGCAACGCCGAGACCATGATCGATCCCGTCACCGGCGGACCGCACACCTATCACACGACGAATCCCGTGCCCTTCATTCTCGTCACCGCCGACGGCCGCGTGCAGTTGAAGCCCGGTGGTTCGCTTCGCGACGTCGCGCCCACCATGCTCGGCGTTCTCGACGTTCCCGAGCCGCGCGAGATGACCGGCCGCGACCTGAGAGTCGGCGGAAAATGAAGAGCCCAGCCTTGCGGCAGGCTTACGTTCATCGTGACGAGCCGCCTCACTCACGCGATCCCTTGACCGAGATGGGTTCTCTTGTGATCACGGGCAGCGCCGTCGGCGGAGTTCTCTCCATCGGCTTGTTCGCACTCGTATGGGAAGCTCTTCCCGTCGTGCGGCCGTTCCTTGTAGCCGTGTTGATACTCGGCGGCATTTTCGGTCTCACCCTATGGCTCAGGCGACGGTAGGAAAAATGAACTCGATGGCTTCGAACGGTTCTTCGTTCGGTAGAATGCTGCCGGGGGGAGTGCTATGCCTGTCGCTACGCAAGAGGAACTCAACGTCTACAAGTCCGCGGACGCGCGCTTCGAAATCGCCGCGAAAAAGCTGGGTCTCGAGCAAGGTGTTTACCGATTTCTGAAATGCCCCGAGCGGGAAATCACGGTCTACATTCCGGTCGCGCTCGATTCCGGCAAATTGGAAGTCTTCACCGGCTACCGCGTGCTGCACTCGACTGTGCGCGGGCCGGGCAAGGGCGGCATCCGCTTCGCGCCGGATGTTACGCTCGACGAAGTGCGCGCTCTCGCCGCGTGGATGACCTGGAAATGCGCCGTCGTAAATATTCCCTTCGGCGGGGCGAAGGGCGGAGTCATCTGCGACCCCTCGAAGCTATCGAAGGCTGAGCTCGAGCGCGTGACGCGACGCTATACCGCGGCGCTCTCCGACTGGCTCGGCCCCGAGCGCGATATTCCCGCTCCCGACATCGGCACCAACGACCAGACGATGGCCTGGGTGATGGACACCTACTCGATGCACGTGCGCCAGGCCACCACCGCGGTCGTCACCGGCAAGCCGCTCGAACTCGGCGGCTCGCAGGGGCGCAAGGAAGCGACCGGCCGCGGATTGATGATCTGCTGCGACAAAGCCATCGCGAGGCTTGGCATGAAGCGCGAGGGCTGCCGCGTCATCATTCAAGGCTTTGGCAACGTCGGCTCGCAGGCCGCGCTATTGATGCACGCCGCCGGATACAAAATCATCGGCGCCGCCGACGTTCACGGCGGCCTCTACGATGAAAAAGGAATCGACGTCCCGAAGCTTTACAACTGGGTTTATGTTGAGCGGAAACCCCTGCCGGAATTTCCCAGCGGCGAGAAGATGACGGCGCAGGAAATTCTCTTCCGCCCGTGCGACATCCTCGTGCCTGCTGCCACCGAAAACCAGATCACCTCGGAAAACGCCCACCGTGTGGACTGCCGCATTCTGTGCGAAGGCGCTAACGGTCCGACCACAGCGCACGCCGATCCGATCATCGAGAAAAAAGGGATCTTCATCATTCCGGATATTCTCGGAAATGCCGGCGGCGTCACCGTCAGCTACTTCGAGTGGGTGCAGGACCGCCAGGGATTTTTCTGGCGCGAGCGCGAAGTGAACGAACGCCTCCAGGATGTGATGGAGCAGAGCTTCGACCAGGTCGTCCGATACGCCGAAACCCACGGCGTGAACAACCGAATCGCCGCCTACATCGTGGCCATCGACAGAGTTGCACGGGCCTTGAAATTACGTGGCTTCTACGCGTAAACTACGCCGCGCTTAAGGCGCGACGGAGGTGCCCGGTGCATCCTGACTCAATTTCTCACGGGGCTGTAAAGACGGAAGCAGAGCACCGCAGCGACATCTGCGCGGTCGGCGCCTGGACTCACGCGCGCGGTTTCGTTGCCTCCACGGATGGAAATGCTTCTGTCCGGCTCGGCCCCGACCGAATCCTGATCACTCCCACCGCGATCAGCAAAGGCATGATGACTCCGGACGATCTGGTCATCATCGATCTGGAAGGCCGCCGCGTGAGCGGATTGCGGAAGCCGTCGTCCGAACTGGCGATGCATCTTCTGATCTACCGGCTCCGCCCGGACGTCAACGCGGTTTGTCACGCGCACCCGCCGACCGCGACCGGTTTCGCAGCGGCCGGCATGGCACTGGACAAACCGATCTTGTGCGAACTCGTGATCGGATTGGGATCGATCCCGGTGGCGCGCTACGGCACGCCGGGCACGGCGGAATTGACCGCGGCGATGGAGCCGCTCGTCCAGAACCACGACTCGATTCTGATGGCGAATCACGGCGTCGTGACCTGCGGCCCGGACCTGCTGACGGCTTTTCAGAGGATGGAATCGACGGAGCATTTCGCGCGCGTCGCGCTCGTCACGCAGCTTCTCGGCAAGGAGGTGTTGCTCTCTTCACGAGACGTGGAAAAATTGGTGGCCGTGCGCGCGCGCTACGCGGCCGGCGCTCAACCAGCGCCTCCCGCGCCCGTTGGTGACGCCGCCATCTCCGAGAACGGCCCAACCGAGCGCGTCACGCTTACGCGCCGCGAACTCGAAGCGCTCATCGACGAGGCCATCCGCAGGGACCGTTCGCTTCGCTGAATTCACGCGAGGAAAGAAAATCGAAACGGTGAAGAGACCTCCCGCGGAATCGCCCCGCGGCGTCCCAAAAGGTCTCTCACCGGCAGTGCAACTGCGCGCTACTCCGCGATCTGGATGTAGCGCATCTTTCCGCTGAAATGAATTTCCTTCACTTGGTCGCCGACGGTCACGATATTGGAGTACCGCGCCTTGGCGGTTTCATCCTTCCACTGCACGGGCGCTTCGGCGATGACCTTGCTGCCATCCGCGATCGTCACCTTGGAATCATCCGCCGTGACGGTGTACGTTCCGGGCTTGATCTGCTTGCCGGCCAGTGACACCTGGCTCAGCACATCCACGGTGGCGCGGGTCGATTTGGAATCGTTTGCTGCGGCGTTACGAGTTGCGAGCGACATTGCGAGCACGATCGCGACTACAATTGGAAACACAAGATTTTTCGCACAGCGGGACATCGTTTGTTCCTCCTTGGATCTGAATCACCCCTTGCACGTGCTTAGACGTTGCACGGTTCGCGAAGAAAGCAAAATCGCGCGCGGTTGCGAGAACTTTTGTTGCGAACTTTTTTGCGGCGCGCTTCGTATTACTGTTGAATGAGCGATGACACAATTCGCTCGTTCGGAATCAGAGACCCACACGCACATATCCGAAATTTGGTATGCGGCCGTTTGCTTTTGAGCGCCTGCGCGGATCAGGCACCGCGGCGAAGTGCGTGCGTTGACACTCCTCGTTTCCGTAACCGATAATCGCTCGACATGATTGGCTCGCTCCGCGGGAAGCTGATTGAGAAGCGTCCGAACCAAGTGCTGCTCGACGTGGGCGGCGTGGGCTATCAGGTGCAGATACCTCTTTCGACGTTCGCCGTGCTGGGCGCGCCCCACGAAGAAACCACGCTTCTGATTCATACGCACGTTCGTGAGGACCAGTTTTCGCTTTATGGTTTTCTCACCGCGCGCGAAAAGCACTGCTTCGAGCTGCTAATTTCCGCTTCCGGCGTGGGGCCTTCGCTCGCGCTGAAGATTCTCTCGGGCATGGGGATCGAGGATTTGGTGCCCGCCATCCGCAAGGGCGACATCGCACAGCTCGTGCGTATTCCGGGAGTGGGCAAGAAGACAGCGGAGCGCATCGTGGTGGAGTTGCGCGACCGGCTCGCCGCGGTGGACGTCCCCGAGACTGGAAAGCCTGCCACGCGTTCGCAGCTTGAATCGGATGTCGGGTCGGCGCTGGTCAACCTTGGATACGACGCGCGTTCGGTCGAGCACGCCATCGAAAAGGCTCGCGCCACGGGCGGCGCGGATTTTGAAGGGTTGCTGCGCGCGTCGCTTCAGATTCTTGGCAGCTCGGCGATGCAGAAGAGCGCCCGCGCGGGCATGGATTGAGCGCAGCTAGGCAGTCAACAGAATCGGCCATACGAAGGGAGGCTCACATGGTGCGGATTGTTTGGGAATATGTCGCGCGCGCGGACAAAGTGAAGGAGTTCGAAAGCGCATACGCCAACTCCGGGCCCTGGGCTAAGCTCTTTCGCAAGAATGGCGGCTATCATGGCACGCTGCTTTTGCGCGATACGGAAAGTACGCGTCATTACATGACGATCGACCGCTGGCAGAGCGTGTCCTTGCATCGCGAAATGCGCGAGAAGTTTGCCAAGGAGTACAACGAATTGGATCGTGCCTGCGAAGCCTTCACCGAGAGCGAGCGGCAGATCGGCGTCTTCGAGGAAGATCCCTTGCAGGGGAGATAAATGCCAGAAGCGAGACGAATGCCGGTCGGACAAAACCGGATTGTTTCCGGGAAGGCGTCCGATGAGGACGCGCGCATCGAAGCGAGCGTTCGCCCGGGAGCCTTCGATGATTACATCGGGCAGGACCGCGTAAAGGAAAACCTGCAAATCGCGGTTGAAGCGGCGCGCGCGCGCGGCGAGGCGCTCGACCACGTCCTGCTGCACGGTCCGCCGGGTCTCGGGAAGACGACGCTGGCGCAAATCCTCGCGCACGAGATGGGATCGTCGATCAAAATTAGCTCCGGGCCACTGCTCGAAAAGAAGGGTGATTTGACGGCGGTGCTTACGTCGCTCGACCCGCGCGATTTTTTCTTTCTCGACGAGATTCACCGGATGCAGCCTGCGCTGGAGGAAATTCTCTATCCGGCGATGGAGGACTTCCGGGTGGACCTGATCATCGGGCAGGGCCCGGGCGCGCGAGTGCATCCGTATCAGCTGAACCAATTCACCTTGATCGGCGCGACGACGCGCGCCGGCTTGCTGATGGCGCCGCTGCGGTCACGCTTCGGCATCGTGCACCGCCTCGATTTTTATACGCCGGAAGACTTGCAGAGAATCATCACGCGATCGGCGGGAATTCTCGGCATCACGATCGACAAGGACGGCGCGGCGGAAATCGCGCGCCGCAGCCGCGGGACGCCGCGCGTGGCCAATCGCCTGCTGCGCCGGGCGCGCGACTATGCGGAGGTGCGGGCCAAGGGCCATATCACGGTCGGCGTCGCGCGCGATGCGCTCGCGATGCTCGGCGTGGACGAAAGCGGCCTCGATGAGACCGACCGCAACCTGCTGCTCACGATCATTCAGAAATACTCCGGCGGCCCGGTTGGACTCAACACCATTGCTGCATCGCTGAGCGAGGAAGTGGACGCAATCGAGGAAATCTACGAGCCGTACTTGATGCAGCTCGGCCTGCTCGACCGCACGCAGCGCGGGCGCGTCGCCACTGGACTGGCGTACAAACATTTCGGGATGACGGAGCCGAAACGCCAGCCCGGCCTATTCAGTTGAGCTGATCTGTGTAGCGGCCGCCTTCACGCGAGCGGCTCACTCCGTGGACATTTCGCAGAGTTTCTTCACCGTGTTCCAGTTGCGCGTGGTGGTTCTTTGCGCGAGGACTTTGTCCAATACATATAACTTGGAGTTGGCGAAACCGTCGGGGCAGTGCAGATAAATTTCTTGGCCGGCGCAATGATATCGCTCGGAGCCGATTTTGAGTGCGGCGAGCGCCGCGAGCGCGGTCTTGGCGGGAGATTGCTGCAGAAAGGTGACGGCCATCCGGGCGATATTGATTCCCTTCTCTTTTAGAAATGGGTTGCCCGCGAGGACCGAGTTCATTTCCGCGGCGGTTCTCACCATCACGGAGACGGGCAGGCGCGATTCGCCCGCAAGTTTGCCTTCGAGCGCTTCGGCCCAGCGCGGTGAAGCTCCCTGCGCTTCGAAAACGATGTTGCCGCTCTGGACGTACGTCCGCGCGTTCTTCATGCCGAGATCGGCGCACAGTGCGCGAAGACGTTCCATCTTGAGCGTGTTTCCCCCGACGTTCACGCCGCGCAGCAACGCAATGTAGATGGCCATAAGCTTCCTTCGTTAGCAATCTGCCGACGATTCGACGTGGATTCTCTCACGCTGAGGGAGCGGAAGGAAGGTAGGGGGCAGAGCTGAACTTGTCCGGGGCACAGCAAAGGGAGCCCCGACATTAGCCGCCGCAGGCTGCGGGTCCCGTCGCCATCACCCTCGCTACCAGCATTTCGGCATGGACGAGCACGACGGGCCCCGCCTGTTCAGTTGAGAGACAGGTTTGGGCACTCGGCAGAACATGTGGCACAATGTCTGGGCTCCGAGACTCTCCGGTGACGCAACCTCTCGATTACATCAGCGGCCTCGATGAACTACAAGCGAAACTGGGAACTGAGTGGGTTGCGATCAAGCGTTCCAAAGAGGCCTCAGAGGAAATCAAAAGACGACTTTCCGGACTACTCCTAGGCAATGACAAAAGGCTTCTCTCGGAAGACGCAAATTTTGTAGTCTTTGGCTCATTAGCGAGGCAGGAATGGACAGGTGGGAGCGACCTAGATTGGACGTATCTCATCGACGGGGAATCTGACCCTGAGCACCTGCCAATTACCCAGAAGATCGCCGGGCTATTGGAGGCAAATGGATTCGGCGAGCCAGGACCCACTGGCATATTCGGTAACATGGCCTTCAGTCACGAGATTATCCACCAGATCGGAGGCACAAATGACACAAACAGGAATATGACACAGCGAATCTTGCTCCTGTTGGAGTCCAGCCCTTTGGACAAACGCGTCGCGTATGACCGAGTAATTGCTGGCATTCTCTACAGATATCTCCAGGAAGACACGAGTTTCATAACGGCATATGGCAAGAGCACCAAAATCCCGCGCTTTCTGCTTAATGACATCGTTCGATTCTGGCGAACTATGGCGGTGGACTTTGCCAGTAAACAACGCGAACGCGCGGGAGATGGCTGGGCGCTGCGAAACATAAAGCTTCGAATGTCGCGAAAGCTCATATTCGTGTCTGGCTTGCTCACCTGCTTCAGCTGCTTGCACGATCCTTCGCCTGCACTGAAGGAACTCAAAGTTGGTGGCGGTGAGGCGATTGAACCGCTTGTGAATCATCTTAAAAGATACGTGAATTCAACTCCCCTCGAAATAGTCGCACACAGCCTCCTCATATACAGCGTGCCCGGTGACACGTCTCGCAAATTGTTCGATTCATATGATTCCTTCCTTAACCACTTGAATGACCCGAACGTGCGTGCTGATCTAAAGGAGTTGAAATCTGAGGCAGCTGAATCTTCCGGTACATTTCAGACCATGCGAAACATTAGCCATGACTTCCAAGATGCACTGACCGAGGTTTTCTTCGAAACTAATCAGGATCTCTTTAAACTGATCAAGACCTACGGAGTTTTTTGATGAGACCCATAGGATTTTCAACAGGCGCCCTTGCCTATGCCGATTTCCGGAAGGGCGTGAGGATTCTCCTAGAAAACGACGTCCCGGTAATCGAGCTCTCCGCGCTTCGACAAGGAGAGCTTGCGCCTTTAGTGGATGCCCTGGACACTTTGGACTTATCACGGTTTTCTTATATCTCCTTCCATGCTCCAAGTAAATTGGAAGAAGGAACGGAGCCTGAAGTCGTTGCAGTTCTTTCACAAGTAATTGAACGAGGGTGGCCAGTAATCGTACATCCCGATGTAATACAAGAATTTGGCCTCTGGGAAACCTTTCGCGAGCTTCTTCTCATAGAAAACATGGACAAACGGAAAGCGGTGGGCCGCACAGCCTCTGAGCTTGCCTTTTTTTTCAAGAGACTTCCTGAAGCTTCTTTGTGCCTTGATTTGGGTCATGCTAGGCAAGTTGACCCGACAATGAGTGAGGCGTCCTTGATTCTCGAGAAGTTCGGCAATCGCTTGAGGCAGCTGCACATCAGCGAGGTTAACTCGAGGAGCACCCACGATCCCTTAACGGCTGCTGCATTAATGGCCTTTAGGCGCATTTCCCGCCTGATTCCCGATGAGGTTCCCGTCGTCTTGGAGAGTCCAGTATCGGGTGATCAGGTAGAAATTGAGATAAGGCTCGCTCGGATGGCTTTGCCCTCAAGTAGTCAAGCCCGGCCCGCAAAGCCTGCGCTGGTGCCCAGAAGGGTACAAGCCTGAGGCCTTCGGCGATTGTCATAAATGGACCCTACTGCTGGTCAATTGAGAAAGCTGCCCAGATAGGCTAGATTCAGACGTAGTGGTAGGTGCGATGAAAATTTTCGATTACGAGAAGCTTCGAGCGATGCCGCTAAGCCAGGACCCTTACGAGCACGTGGTGATTCCGGGCTTCGTGAACGCGGAGGCGCTCGAGAAGATCAACGCGGCGTATCCGCACATCGATGAAACGGGCAGCTTTCCGCTCGATTCACTGAAGTTCGGCGCGGCGTTTCAGGAGATGATCGACGCGCTGGAGTCGGAGGAGTTTCGCAAGGCGTTCGAGGAGAAATTCCAGATCGACTTGAGCGGCCGGCCGTCGACGATCACGGTGCGCGGACGGAGCGGCACGAGCGACGGCAACATCCACAACGACTCGACCAGCAAGATCATCACGATTCTGCTGTACCTGAATCCCGCGTGGGACAACTCCGGCGGGCGCCTGCGGCTGCTGCGGTCGAAAAACAACATTGAAGACGTGGCCGTCGAGGTGCCGCCGTCCGGCGGCGCGCTCGTGGCTTTTCTGCGCTCGGATCGCTCGTGGCACGGGCATCTGCCGTTTATCGGGGAGCGGCGGGTGATTCAGTTCAACTGGGTCACCGGCAGCGAGAGCCAGCGGCTGGCGATTCTGCGGCACAAGCTGTCCGCGTCCGTGAAGCACGCGCTCAGGCTGGTGAAACCCTCCAAGGCAAATGAGCCGGGGCAGCCCGTGGGAATGTAACTGCCGCGCGTTTCGCCTGCGCTTTAGGTAACCGCTGGCTGAGGCTGGGATTCGGGCCAGACGGCGGTGACGACCAAACCGACCGCGAGTCCAACCGAAATTTCGACAAAGCGGTGAATGGCGACGATCCAGGCAGGCTGAGTGCGCGCGATCAGCATGACAACAACGAGCGTGATTCCCGCATAGCGATATGCGCTTCGCTCGATGCGCAGGATGGCGCAGAGGACCCCCAACGCGAACAGGCCGGCGCCAAATGCAGCCACGTTTTGCCCCGCATAGGTTGCCAGCAACCCTCCCGCGGCGGCGCCCAGCGCGGTCCCAGCAAAGCGATCCTTCGAGACGGCCCACGCCGCGCCAAGCGTGGATTGCATCACGATCATGGTCGCAATGGCGGTCCAATACGCCTCCGGCAAGCGAAACATGCGGGCAATGAGCAAGGAAGCCACCGCGGCGACTGTCGTTCGGGCGGCGTGGATCAACTCTCGCTGGTTCGCGCGAAGCCACGTCAAGTTACTTGCATCTGCCATCGGCGCCTCCCGGGTGTCGCGATTCGCTTGACTCTTGAATGCTAACTGTCAACTGGCGGGCTGACGCGCGCAAGACTAAAATGTGCGCTCCTCGATGAAGGCAGTGTATCTATCGCTGGGATCGAACCTGGGGGACCGCGCGCAGAATCTCGCGCGGGCCATCGAAGCGCTCGGTGCACACGGCGTTCGCGTGACGCGGCAGTCGTCGCTCTACGAGACCGAGCCGGTGGACGTCCGCGGCGGGGGCTGGTTTCTGAATTGCGCGGTCGAAGCGGAAACGGATTTGATGCCGCGGCAACTCATGAATGCGCTGCTCGCGATCGAGCGGACGCTCGGGCGGCGACGAGAGCGCGTGGCGGAAGGCCCGAAAGAGCCGCGGAAGATCGACATGGACATTTTGCTATTCGGCTCGACGGTGGTGAATATGCCGGAGCTCGAAATTCCGCATCCGCGAATGGCGGAGCGGCGGTTCGTGCTCGTGCCGCTCGCGGAGATTGCTGGCGGCGTCGAGCATCCGGTGCTCAAGCGGACGATCGCGGAGCTGCTCGCGGAAACGCAGGACCGCAGCCAAGTCGGACGCTGGACCGCTCAGTAAGAGGGGTCCTTCGGCAGGCTAACTGCGCCCGCCTCAGGATGAAGATCCTTATCGGATCGTTACGCGGCTGCTAGCGGACGAGTATGGCGCGCTCGCCACTTCGCAGAACGCGAAGATAGTGCAGCGTGAGCGGCTTTGGCGCGAGAGCCTCAAGCTGAATTTCCGCCAGGCGGCCGACGGATTGCTTACGCCAGTTGTAAACTCCCGGCTCGGATTCCTGTTCGATATGCCCGGTTACGGGGCGTAGAAAATCGCGAGCGTCGTCGAGCGAAGCTGTTTCGCGAACGGCCGGTCGCGTCATCGCTTCGACCACGTAGCTCCGGAGCAGCTTCGGCCAGTAGGCGTTGAAAAGCTCGGAGGAAGCGAAGATGTCGCTCCACGCAACTTCGTCGCCGAATGCCACGACCACGCCGACAACCCGCTCGCCCTTCAGGCCGGAAGTCGCGCCTTCGAAGCGCCGGCTGATTTCCTCCGCGAAAGTCTCAACGGAAATGCCGATCGGCGAAGACTTGTAGATCATTTGATATGACTGCGTGCCAGCCGAAGCGATTGCGCCCGCGAGAGCTTGGCGCGTGAGAGCCGGAGGAGCAGCCGGGACCGCGGTGGGGCTTCCGCCGCCAACTGCGTCGGCTTCTCCGCGCACGGCGGCCCAGACTTGTTGCTGATTCTGCTCGACGGCAGCCTCTTCGCGCACGCTCGGGTGAACCATCGTCTTCGCCGCAGAAAATTCGTTCGATGCGCCGGTCCACCGCCCATGCTCGACGCAGAAAACGTCGAGCGGCAACGGCTGGGCTCCGATGGGCACGATGCGATCCTTGCCGATGATGCGGTCCTGTTTCCCGCCGGACACTACTTCGCCGGCCAGGAGAATGAGAGGCCGCTTGCCGCGGTTGATGAGGACGAGTTGATTGACCTGCGGGCCGCTCGAGAAACCAAGAGGGATGTTTCCGTCGCGCGTGCGGCGGAGATACTCTCCCTGCTCGGCGACAACCGCATCGCCCGACGCGAGCGCCTCATCGAGCGTCACGAAATCGCTGGTGTCTGCGTCCTGCCCCGAAACTACTGGGAAGATCGTTAGATTTTGGTAGGTCACCGGCTGAGCGAGCTGCCAGCCGGTCGGCGCCGGAGCTGGACGCGCGCCCGAAGCGCCAGTGTTGGTCCCGAGATTCGTCGCCGGCACGATCACCGCCAGCAGGATCAGAGTGGCTGCTATGAGAATCGCGAAGACTGTTCCCCATTTGCGCTGCATGGACCCTCCTCGTAGCCCGCGCGCATTCGAGAGGCGATTCCGCGGGCTTCATTCCTGAGAACGAATGGGCAGCGATTTCTTGCAGGCTTTCTGATGCAGGGTATTGCAGACGAAGACGGACGAGGCGGAGGCTAAAGATGCTCGCGGTCTTTTAATTCCTTTTGGCGCTTCTTGCGATCTTCCTCTTCCTGGCGCTCGAACTCGGCCATTTCCTCTTCGCTCATCTGGTAGTCCTCGCGGGAGGCAAACATCGTGGTGCGGCGGGTGTCGCGAGCGATGCCGAGGGTACGTCGGCGCCGCTTTCCCGCAGCAAATCCGCCGATGCTGCGGATCGGCTCGGCAATGGCGCCCGCCTCGACCAGCAGCTCGCTGACCTTTTCCAGGAAGTCGTGAAGGTGGTAAGGCTTCAGGGAATACGGCAGAGCGTCGCGCTCGAGGGCCGGCTGGACTTCCTTCGCCTTCGCTACCGGTACCAGGAACAGAACGCGGATCCGTTTCCGGACAAACGCTTCGCCGTCTTGCGGCGTGACAAAATCGGCCTCGGTAAGCTCCTTGAGCGTAGCAAAAAGTGGCCCGCTCACGCCGGTGAGCGCGACATTGACGATCGCGAGGTTCCAGCCGCCGGTGGCTAACTCGGCCATGGCGTCGACCGGACGCGTGACGATGCGAACGCGCCAACCCTCGGAATCGAGGATGTTTTTCAGCGCGCTCTGGCTGGCGACGTCGTCATCGAGGATCAGAATCCCTACTTCGGCCACGGCTGGGTCTCCCGAACTTCCCCATCCAGTATATCGGCGCGAGGCGGACGTAGTTTTATGGGTCTGAGGGGGATTTCCAGAGGCGATCTTGTACGCGGGGACAGGCGAAACAAAAGCGAATAATAGTTCTTGACAAGGCGAATGAAAGGCGAATATATTCTGCGCGTGCGGCGAGGCAATCAATGGCCACTTCTCCCATCCTTCGAGCGAATCCGACGACGCTTCGGCGCCGGACGGGCCGCCCGGAGCAAACCAGTCTCACGCTATTCCCCACAGCCGCTCGCCACGGCAATTGTGAGTCGCCCCGCGGTGCTTCCGCGCCCCCTCCGGAACCTGACCGGAGTAGGAAGCCCGCGACGGAACTGGTCGGCATTGCTCGCCTCGCCGCCTGCTCCCCCTGCGCAGACGCCAAGCGCGGGACGGAATATTTCCTGCTGCCCGTCAAATCGATCCTGAACGAGTGCCATTCCGAACGCGTGCCGTTCCGCTGGACCATCAATCCCTACCGCGGCTGCGAATTCGGCTGCCACTACTGCTACGCGCGGTACACGCACGAATACATGGAAGTCGACGGCTCGGATTTCGAGTCGAAGATCTATGTGAAAGAAAATGTCGGGCCGCTGGCGGCGCGCGACCTGTCGCACGAAGCAATCTGGGGCGAGCACATCGCCATCGGAACGGCGACCGATCCCTACCAGCCCGCCGAGCGCGAGTTCGGCGCCACGCGAGCAATCCTCGAAAGAATGGTGGAGCGCGAGGGGCTGAGCCTTTCGATCACGACAAAGTCGAATCAAGTGGCGCGCGATATCGATTTGCTGCGGCGGATCGCGGAGCGCTCGTCGCTCACGATCCATATGACCGTCACGACGCTGCGAACGCGCCTGGCGAGGTTGCTCGAGCCGCGCGCACCACGGCCGGACCTGCGCCTCGAAGCAGTGAGCAAGCTGCGCGCGGCGGGCATCAACGTGGGAGTGAACGCGATGCCGATTTTGCCCGGGCTCACCGATCGCGAAGCCGATCTGGACGCCCTCGTACGAGCCGCGCGCGATGCGGGCGCGCAGTGGCTGGGCGTGAGCGTGGTTTTCCTGATGCCGGCATCTTGGAAGTCGTTCATCGCTTTCCTCGATCAAAAGTTTCCAAAACTGGCCCAGCAATATCGAGAGTGGTTCAAAGGCTATGGAGACGCGCCGGAAAGCTATCGCAAGGAAATTGCCGAGCGCGTGGAGCGTCTGAGGCGCAAGTACGGCCTCGGATCGCGTCCCAAGAAGCCGGAAGCGCAGTCGTGGCATTCGCCGCAGCTCAAATTCGATCTTGGAAACGGAGGAGAACCATGCCAAGCACCAAACCGCGCCGCAGGAGTGGAACTAAGAGCAGGCTTGCTCGAATACAAAATGCCGTAAGCATTCCCACGCCGATTGAGAAGACATCGCCACGCGGCGTGAAGTTGAAGACCGTATCGAGAGCAACGATGCTATTCGCGCTAGTATGTTTTGGCGCGCTTATGGCCGGGCGGCCGCCTGTCTCGGCAGAGAGATCGGTTGCCACGACCGGCTCCAAGGAGGCCGCTCATGTTTCTCGGGCTAAGAACCGCAGCATACCAGGCGCGAGACCTCGACAAAGCCAAAGCTTGGTACAGCACGGTCCTGGACAAGCAGCCGTACTTTGATCAGCCGTTCTATGTTGGATTCAACGTCGGCGGATACGAATTGGGAATCGTGCCGACGCCGGATGCGGGGGCGAAGAGAACTCCCGCAGGAATTGCATACTGGGGCGTTGAGGATGCGCACGCTGCTTACCAGCGCCTGCTCGATCTCGGCGCGACACCGCAGGAGCCGATCCAAGATGTGGGCGAAGGAATCCTGATCGGCGCGGTCTACGACCCGTTCGGAAATGTTCTGGGCGTAATCCAGAATCCAAACTTCAAGGCGACGAACTGACCGGCCACTGCTACGGAATGATGATGCGAGGAGCGTCTTTCGCCGCTTCCGCGGGGAGCGGAAATCGCGTACGCAGGAAATCGAGAAATGCTCGCGAGCGCGGTCGGCCGTTGGTCTCCTGCCTGGCAACGCGCAGCAGGAAGACGAGCAGATGAAACACGTCGGCGTCCTTTAGCGTGGGAAACCCGGCGCGGCCGGCTTCTTCCTTTCGGAACTCCTGCAGGAACTGCGCCAGTTGTCCGTAGAGGGCGCGTGCAACGGGCGAATCGGGCGGGCGCTCGTAGTAGATGCCCGTCCCGAGGGTACGGCAGGTCTCTGCAAGCGCTTCGATCGCCGCACAAGCAGCGGCGTCATTGAGTTCCCTGTTCTGTATTTGAAAACCCAAGATGTTCGTCGCGAGACCGGTGACGACCGGCCAGCGCTCGTAAACAAAATCCGCAGGAACCTGGATATCGCGATACGGAAGTTCCGCGGCGGGAATCGGTTTCCTATGCTCGGCTTCGTAGCGATGGGCTGCGATGAGATGCGAACAATCCGACGGACAATCGATCGTAACCTCTCGCTCGCGGCCGCAGCAGATTGGACAAATCTTCTCGCCCTTCGCGGGACAAAACCGCTTCGGCGGACGCTTTTCACAAATGGGACAGCTCATCCTCGGCCTTTGGGACGCATCGGAATGACTGGAATCAGGACACCCAGACTACGGGAGAAAGCATTCGACAGCAAGCGGATGCAAAGCGGCCAGCAGCTGCGCTAGATTTTGGCGGCGACGGCTGCCGAGGCAGGGCGCCTTTCGAGCGCGGCGATTTGCTGGAGGATCGTTTCGACGACAAATTCATCGCCGAAACTGGAATTGATCATCACGTTGTAAAGCGAGCGAAGCGGCCATTCCTTGTTGAAGTAGTGGCGGATAAAGGAGGCGCGCTCGCGGTCAATTTCCTCGATCAGCCGAAGCGCTTCCTTTTCGGACTGGCCAATCGATTTGAGCCGGCGGAGTTTCTCCTCTACCGGAGCGTACACGAAAACATGGTATGCGTCCGGACGGTTCCGCAAAATGTAAGGCGCGCCGCGGCCCACAATCACGCAGTTTCCGCCCTCAGCGAATTCCTCGACCACCTTCTCAAGCAACGCAAACATACGGTCGGTATCGAAATGGCGCGATTCACCCACCGGGAGGGCGCGTTCATAACTGCCGCGCGCGTACACCTTGAACAGGCGATAGAGGAGCGAGTCCACGCGCTCGTCGCAACGAGCCGCGGTGTGTTCATCCACGTTGGCACGGCGGGCAATCTCGGTGCTGATCTCGTGGTCCCACAGTTTCCAGCCCAGGTGCTCGGCGAGCTGCTTGGCGATGATGGCACCGCCGCTGCCGTACTCGCGCTCGACGCTGACAACCCGAACCCGCATGGACTTCCTCCGCGCGTCAGTGTACCGAGATCGGGCCGCCGGGCTTCACTCTTTTCATGAGGAACACAAACGGAATCATCGCCGCGACGATCACTCCGATCAGCCAGAAGTTGTCAATATATGCCAGCATTGTGGCCTGCTGGTCAATCTGATTCGCGACAAGGGCGTAAGCCTGGCGGGCAGCCTCGTGGGCGCTCGAACCGTGGAGCATGAAATGATGAGTCGCCGCGTTGAGCGTGGCCTGGAATGGGCCGTTGCCGGAGTTCGTCTGGCTCGAAAGGACCGACTGGTGGAATTGAGCGCGGCGCGCCAGCCCCGTGGTCACAAGCGAGATTCCCACGCTGCCGCCGATATTGCGCGACAGATTGATCAGACCCGAGGCTGCGTTGTTCTTGCCGGGAGGCAGAAATGCATAGGCGGCCGTGTTGATGGGAATGAACAGGAACGCGAGTCCGAGCGTCTGGATCACGCGCGAGCTGGCGGCCGTGCGGAAATCGATCGAGGTGTCGAAGTGGGTCATGTGAAACAGGGAAAACGACAACATGGAAAGACCGAAAAGCAGGAGCCATCTCGCATCGTATTTCGACAGCAGAAAACCGACAAACGGCATGGCCACAAGGATCGCAAACCCGCCGGGCATGAGCGAGAGCCCCGCCTTTTCCGCCGTATAGCCCATCAGCATCTGGAGAAATTGCGGCAGGAGCACCGTGCTCGATAGCAGCGCGAAGCCCACCATGAAGATGAGCAGGTTGCCGATGGCAAACGAGCGATCCTTGAAGAGGTGAAGATCGATAATCGGATCCTTGTTGAACCACTCCCAAAACACAACGGCTACGAGCGCAGCGACGCAAATGATCGTCATGCCCAGGATGAAATGCGAGCCGAACCAATCGTCGCGCTGTCCCTTGTCCAGCACGATCTGCAAAGCGCCAAGCCCGACGGCCAGCAGCCCCAAGCCAATGTAATCGACGCGGAAGACCTTGCCTGCCTGGCGCTGCAGATACTCGGGATCGGAAATCAAGCGATTCGTGAGAAACATGGACAACAGGCCGACCGGAATATTGATGAAGAAGATCCAGCGCCAATCGAAATTGTCGGTGATCCATCCGCCGAGCGTGGGGCCAATGGCCGGCGCAAGAACCACCGCCATGCCATACACGGCGAATGCCATGCCGCGCTGCCTCGCCGGAAACGTGTCCGCGAGGATCGCCTGCTCGCTCGGCTGCAAGCCTCCGCCGCCGGCGCCCTGAAGCACTCGGAAGAAAATCAGCGCGCTCAAGCTTGGCGCCAGTCCGCACAAAAGAGAACTTACGGTGAAGAGTGCGACGCACGACATGTAAAAGCGCTTGCGCCCAAGGATCGAAGAAAACCATCCGCTCATCGGCAAGACGATGGCGTTCGAGACGAGGTAGGAAGTCAGCACCCACGTGCTTTCGTCCTGGCCGGCGGAAAGGCTGCCAGCGATGTGCGGCAGGGCGACGTTGGCCACGCTGGTATCGAGCACCTCCATGAACGTGGCGAGCGTGACGGTTAGCGCGATGACCCAGGGATTGATCGCGGGGATCGCGGCGCGAGGGATCGCGGGCCTCGCAAAGAAACCAGCACCGTCAAAAGACGAAACTAGCGACGAAGATGACAGTGCTCCGGAGCCTGAAGAGCTCATCCGCGTTCACTTGAGGAAGACTTTGGGTTCGACGGACATTCCGAGACGAAGAGAATGGTCGCTGTTCTGATTCGGATCGAGAACGATTTTCACCGGAACGCGCTGCACAACCTTCACGTAGTTTCCCGTCGCATTCTCCGGCGGCAGCAAACTCAATCGTGCGCCGCTCGATCCGGCGATGCTATCGACATATCCGATATAGGTGCGTCCATTCGCGTCGGCTTTGACTTCGGCGCGCTCGCCCGGGCGCATGTTTTTCAATTGCGTTTCCTTGAAATTCGCGGTGATCCAAATGTCATCAAGCGGGACGATGCTGAGCAACTGCTGGCCCGGTGTAACGTTCATTCCAACTTCCACGCTTTTCGTCACCACGCCGTTCACCGGCGCGACGATCTTGGTGTACTGGAGATTCAGCTCCGCCATCTCGAGCGCCGCCTGCTTTTCGCGGGCTGCAGCCTCGGCTGAAAGTGCGCGGGCGCGCATGGACTCAACCTGTTGGGGACCGGTCTGCGATGAACGCAAGTTTGCCTGCGCCTGCGCGAGGCGGGCGCGCGCCTGCGCTACCTGATGAGTGGCGGCCGCAACGGAGGCTTTCGCGGCGGCCACGGCCGCATCGTCCGCGGCGGCGGCGGCCACGGCCTGATCGTAGATTTGCTGCGAGATTTCCTGCTTATCGACAAGCTGCTTGTAACGAACAAGGTCGTTTTGGGCTTTCACGTCATTGGCCTGCGCCTGGACAAGCTCTGCCTGCGCAGCGTCGGATTGTTGTTGAGCAACCTCGATACCAGCTTCGGCGTTTGCGACATCGGCCTCCGTCGCGGAAGTTTGGCTCGAGGTGCTCACGGACGTGACCGGAACATTGATATTCATAGAGCGGGCATTCGCCTCGGCGTCGGCGGCTTCGGCGCGTGCCTGGTCCGCGGCAACCTGATAGTCGCGCGGGTCAATCTCAACGAGCACCGTTCCGGCTTGCACGTATTGGTTGTCGTTCACGTTGACCTTCAGGACGTAGCCGGAAATGCGGGCACTGAGGGGCATCAGATGGCCATCCACTTCCGCGTCATCCGTCGATTCATAGCTGGAAAAATAGCGCCAAGCAAAGAATGCGGCGACGAGCACGACGAGCGCCACGACCCCCAGGAACAAGCGCGCGCGAGGGCGGTCGCGAAAGACATTGGATGCGTACGACGAAGGAGGCGGCTCGGCCGAATGGGTTTCCGGAGGAGCCGCGTGTTCAGCAGGAGGATTCGGCGAGAGTTCGGTTTCGGTTCTCTGTGCCATGTGTCATTTTCCTTTGAAGTATTCTTTCACGCCCTCTTCGGCCAGGCCCAGGGCACGGGCCAGAGAAATCTTCGCGTAATTGTCCTGGTACAAATCCGAGATATACGTTTCGTGGGCGCTCGCGACGGCTTCCTGCGCTTGGACGACTTCGACGGTGTCCGTGACCCCCGCGCGGAAACGATCGCGCGACTGAGTCAACGTCTGCTCCGCGAGATCGACGTTGCTCTCCGCGACACCGACTTCCTCCTCCGCAGACTGGAGGTTGAGCAGCGCGGTCCGGACATCGGCGTCAATCTGCGCGCGCAGATTCTCGGCGCGCTCGCGGCTTTGCTCGAGGCGAGCGTCTGCTTCGACGACATCGCCGTGCACTCGCCCACCCTGAAAGATCGGGATCGAGAGCGTGCCCCGAACGTCAAACACGCCGTGCGTTGAAATACTGGGGTACGTGCCTGCGAGGCCATAGTCCGCGCTAAAGGAGAGAGACGGTAGATATCCAGCCTGTGCCGCCTTGCGCGAATATTCCGCGGCGCGCACGTCCGCAAGCGCCGCCTGGTAATCCGAGCGGGAATCATAGGCTCGCTTGAGCGCCTGGTCCACAGTGAGGCCCGCGAACGGCTCGTAAGGCGACTGGCCGGATAACTCAAATTCCTGTCCGGGCGCGAGGCCGATCACACGCGCGAGCGCGAGCTTCTGGATAGCGAAATCGTTTCTCGCCTGGATCAACCGCTGCTGCCGCGATTTCAGCTCCACTTGAGCGCGAAGTGCGTCGATTGCCGGCGACGTGCCGGCATGGACCTGATCCGATGCCTGGTCGTACAGGGCTTGGGCGGTTTTCACCTGCGCGTCGGCGGTTTCGATGCGCGCCTGGTCCGCGATGGCCTGCAAATAGGTGTAGCCAACGGCGAGGATGACGAGATCGCGCGCGTCCTTGTAGGTGGCTTGCGCGGATTTTTCAGTTTGACTCGCCGCGCGCGTGTTGTTGATCGCTTTCCAATCGAAGACGGACTGCGTCAAATTCGCGCGTGAATCGAAATAGGCGAACGGCCCGACGACAGCAGGAATCGTGATGCCCGGAAACTTGAACGTGAATCCAAACTCGGCAAGGTCCACCTTCGAATCATCGAAATATGTCGAAGTAGTCACATTCGGCAGAAGCGCGCTCAACTGTTGCCAGCGCGCGCCGCGGGCCGTGCGAACGTCTTCACCCGATAGCAGGAGGCCGAGATTTTGCTTGAGGCCGCGTGCGATTGCGTCCTGCAGTGAAAGCTGCAACACGCCTGGAACGAGTTTGTCCGGCACGCTGCCCGAGAAGGCGCCCTGCGGAGGCGGCGCGGATTCCACGGTGCCCGACGTAGGGACGGATGTTTGCGCGTTCGTCGAAACAGCGGCCATCGGCAATAAGACCGCGGCGAGGATGAGGTAAGGGATTGCCGGTTGGCGCATCGGAAAACACCCTCCTCTAACGGGTTGCGGATTTGATGATTGTGACGCCAATAAAGACGCAGCACCTGCAGCGGAAGTCGTTGTAGAAGACTGCCGAGAGATCATGACCGTGCGCTCCGGTGGCTCTTGACCGTCTTACGTTTTTCATCGACACGAAAGCTGGAAGAGAATAGGTCCCATACCTCTTCGGCGGAGCCCCGCAGCGAAGAATCCGGATTCAGGGCCCAGGCGAGGGTTACGCCGAACACGACAAGCTGCGTAAGCCGGGCCAATTCCGCCGCGGAACGGTCGCGCCGAATCTCGCCTCGCTCCTGCGCGAGGGCGAAAATTTGCGCGAGCAACCGGCGGCCGGTGTGCAGGCGCTTCTCAAGCTCTGCGCGGACGGGCTCGCAGGATGCGTGAGCCGCGTAAATCGCGCGGAGTAGAGCGGCGCTCTGCTGCGACTGGCCCGCAAGATCGGTCGCCAGCTCTCTCAGCACCGGCATCACAGGTCCCTTCCTCGCCTGATCCAGGGCGCGTTCGATCGCCGCAATACGCTCCGAGCCGAGAGTGGCCAGCACGTGCTCCTTTGTCGGGAAATAATTGAAGAAAGTGCCCTTGCCTACGTCGGCGGCCTCCGTGATGTCTTCGACGGTGGTTTCAAGGAAGCCGCGTTCGGCAAAAATCTCGAGCGCGGCCCGAAAGATGCGCTCGCGGATTTCGGCACGGTGACGTTCGCGGCGATTCCCGCGAGGAGGGGCGGCTTGCCGGGCGGCGGGGGTGGGCGATGCCAAGAGTATGGCTCCGAATATGACCTACAACCACTTATGACTATAGGTCACATATGAGTTGAAGTCAATATCGATCGCAATGGGACGACGGAGTGGAATGATAGAGAGTAGATGCCCCGCGCCGGAGCACGCTGGCTCCAGCGCGGGTCGCTGCGTAGGGCGTTACTTCGAAAGGTTCTTAGGACTGTGCTGATTGAGCGTTGCGGTGAGCAGTCGTGCAGCTGCTGGAACCGGGACCGCGCCGTGCAGTGCAATTTCCTTTGAGGTGAGCTTCCTGCCGTACACGCGCTCGTTCGCGTCGTCGTCCGGCCGCAGCGTGGAACCCTCGAGCGAGATGCCGGCAAAAAGACCGCGGGCGCGCGAATAGGTCAAAACCTCAGCGCGCATGGTGACGTCCGTGGCGGCTTCGGCTTCGCGTCCCACGGGCCCGGCCGCAGCGGAAGCGTCAGCGCCCAGCTTGACTTTGCTGCTGAGGATGGAGCTTGCACCCTGCTGATTCATAATTAGGAGAACGAAGTCCGTCGCTTGGCCGCCGAGCTGAAACCCGATGCTGCCGCCCTCAAGCGCCATCATGGTGGGAGCGCCCCAGGGACCCTGGAAATCCTCGCCGCTCCGGCAAGTCATGGCGCCACGTCCGTAACTGCCGCCCACGATGAATGCGGCCTTGAGCACGGACGGCAGCACTACCACGCAATCCGCTTTGTCGAGCAGACTCTGCGGGATGTTGTCCGGGATGTTAAGAATTTCCTTGATCACCTGGCCGGAATTTCGAAGCCGATCGTCGTCCTTTTCCTTGTTGTCCGCGCGAGTGAGTGGAGCGTTGGAAAGCAACGGCAGGCCGATCAGAATTACCGCAAGTAGTAGAGAAAAAGTGCTTTTCATGAAGTGCCTCCTATCAAGATGAAGATTATGGCCGGGAGTCCATCATATGAGCTTTCGATAGCGCGGCGCAACTGAATCGGCGAGGCGGCTAGCTGCGCTCGAAGCCGCAGATTGCAATATAATGAAACATCTTGAAAAGGCTGTATTCCATAATTCGCGCACCCGGGAGTATTGCCGAAGACCGCTCGGCGCCTTGGCTGAATCCGCTACCGCACGCGCCAAGATGGCGCGTTCGATGGCTGGTGGCATTTCTTCTTTTAGCGCAGGCGGCAGCCGCACAGCAGGCCTCCCATCCGAAGCAGCGGCCGGACATCGCGCGATTTCGCGCGCGCGTCGAGTTGGTATTGCGGCAATCGCACGCCGAAAAGGCCTATTGGGGCATTCTAGTCACCGATCGCAATACCGGAGCGACGCTGTACGAACTGAATGCGGATCAGTTTTTCGCTCCCGCGTCGAATGCGAAACTCCTCACGACGGCACTCGCATTGTCCGCGCTCGGGTCCGACTACCGGTTCCATACCACTCTCGAATCCGAAGGCGCGATCGGCGCTGATGGACGCCTGTCCCACGATCTCGTGCTTGTTGGACGTGGAGATCCGGATCTCTCGAATCGCACATTTCCGTACGCGGGCAGGGCCGAACACGAGGGACCGGCCGAAAAGGTGCTCGCCGAATTGGCGGACCAAGCCGTCGAGAAAGGGTTGCGGGAAGTCGACGGAGACATCGTCGCGGATGACGGCTATTTTCCCTACGATCCGTATCCGGCGGATTGGAGCGTGGGCGATCTTTTCTTCAGGTTTGGCGCGCCGGTAAGCGCCATCGCGCTCGACGACAACACGATTTCGGTCGAGGTGCAGTCCGGAGCACGCATCGGCGATCCGGCCACGATCTTTGCCGAGCCCGCAGCGGCGCTCGACACATTCAGCCGCGAAATCACTACAGGACCGCCCAACGGAGAGCCTGACCTGGCGGTGGTTCGGCAGCCCGGCATGAATTTCGTGCTGTTGCGCGGAACGATCCCGCTCGGGCACATCCCCTTCAGACTGGACCTCGCCATGACGGCGCCGGCGGAAACCACGGCGATCGCGCTCAAGCAACTACTCGAAGCGCGCGGCGTTCGCGTGACGGGCGGAACTCGAGTGCAACACTCGCCCCCGCCGGAAAACACGGCGAGCGGCGAGCCGATCATCCCGCAATCGATTCCCGCTAAACCCGATCCGAATCCGCTGGTTCTCGCGGAGCACGTTTCACCACCACTGATCGAGAGCGTCCGCGTGACGAACAAGGTCAGCCACAACCTGCATGCGGAACTGTTTTTGCGCGCGGTCGGGCGCGAGAAGCTTGGCGTGGGATCGACCGATGCAGGGCTGAAGGTCGAGCGAGGATTTCTGCATGAAGCAGGGATCGCTGATGGCGACGTGGTGCTCACGGATGGCTCGGGCTTGTCGCGCTCCGATCTGGTGACGCCGCGCGCAATCGTAGCGTTGCTGCGGTACGCCGAGAAGCAGCCGTGGGGCAAGGATTACATCTCGACGCTGCCCGTCGCGGGCGTGGACGGCACGCTCGAGAACCGCATGAGGGATAGCGCGGCATCGGGCCTGATCGAGGCTAAAACAGGTGAAGTGGAGCACGACCGCGCGCTCTCCGGCTATGCTGCGACGTTGCGCCGCGAAGATCTGATCTTCGCAATTTTCTACAACAACAATCCGCAAGGCGGCCCAGAAACAGCGGCGGCGATCGACGCCATTGCGACCGCGATGGTGGAGACGCTGGGCACAAAGCCACCCCCGAAGAAAAAATGAAGCGGGAAGAGAAAATCGTCACAGTGTTTGGCAGCTCGCGCCCGCGCGAAGGGGATGCGCACTATGCGGATGCGCAAGCGTTGGGAGCCGCGTTGGCGGCGAGCGGCCTGACCGTGTGCAGCGGCGGATACGGCGGCGTGATGGAGGCCGTATCGCGCGGCGCAAAGGAAGCGGGCGGACGGACGCTTGCCGTAACCGCGCGATTCTTCCGGGCGCGCGCGAACCGATGGATCGACGAAGAGATCCGCGTGGAGACCTGGCAGGATCGCCTGTTCGAATTGGTGAAACGCGGCAACGGCTACGTCACCTGCCCGGGCGGCACTGGAACGCTGGTCGAGCTGGCGGTTGTCTGGGAGATGCTGAACAAAGGCGCCATGAACAGAAGGCCGATCGTGGTGCTTGGAGATTTCTGGCAGCCGATCATCGACCGCGTGCGCGGAGTCGAGACCGGCCATCCCTCCCGCTGGGGCGAAAAGGATGAGCCACTGATCCATACCGCCGGTTCTCCCAGCGACGCCGCGGCCTATTTGTCGCGGTCGCTAGCTGGACGCGCAGGGGCGCGCTGATTTCCCACAGCCAGCCGAGCTACAATTGAGGCTGCGACGAGCGTCATCATTCTGACAAGCGCAGAAACGAAGGATCGCTCCAGCGGCTTGGAGCCGGGGCTCCTGATCACAACGCTCCCAGGCGATTTCATTCCGAGGAATCTGTGTCACGTCACGCCGAAAAGCTACTCGAATTCGACCGGCTGAAGGAGATCGTCAGCCGGTTCACGACGTGTGTGCCCGGACGCCGGGCAATCCAGGCGCTTGCACCTCATCAAGATGTGTCGGCGCTCGAAGCCGAATTTGCACTTGTGCGCGAGGCGATCGCCTATTTGCGCGCAGGCTCTGAATTGGGCTTTGGCTCGCTGGCCGATCCGGAAGCGTGGCTTGCGCGATTGGTGGTACCGGGCTTGGTTCTTTCGCCGGCGGAGCTTCTCGATGCTGCTTCGCTGATGGATACGGCGGGCAGCGTCCGGCAGACATTCAAGGGGGAAAGCGCGAAGTATCCGCGTCTAGCTGAACGCGCAGCATCGCTGGCCGAATTCCGATCACTTCTGACCTCGATTCGGCGCGCCGTGATGCCAAATGGCGAAATCAGCGACGACGCGTCGCCGGAATTGAGGCGCATCCGCGCAAGCAAGGTCCAGGCGCGCGAGAAAATTCAGCGCTCGCTCGAAGGCATTCTGCGCGCGCGCGGCGAGCCGGCCGGGGAAGACTACATTACGCTGCGGAACGACCGTTTCGTGATTCCCGTGCGCGCGGCCGAGCGCCGCGGCGTGCCGGGCGTCGTTCACGCAGCGAGCGCGACAGGGCAGACCGTGTTCATTGAACCGCTCGAGGCGATCGATCTGAATAATCGCCTCGTGCAACTCGGCGAGGATGAGGCCGCGGAGATTGCGCGCATTCTGGAGGAGCTTACGGAGCGCGTGCGCGCCGAACGCGGTCCGCTCGAAGCGGCGGCAGCGGGAATCGCGCATCTCGATTCGATTTTCGCGCGCGCGCGGTTTGCCCGGGAATTCGATTGCGGCGCGCCGGAGTTCGCGGGCGGAAATTCGCTGCGGCTCGATGCCGCGCGCAATCCGGTGCTGGAAGCCACACTGCGACCACGGGGACGCAAAGCCGTGCCGCTGTCGCTCGCGCTCGGCGGGGGAGAAACCGTGATGGTTGTGAGCGGGCCGAACACCGGCGGCAAGACCGTTGCGCTAAAAACGGTTGGGCTCGCCGCGCTATCGGCGCAGTCCGGAATTCCAGTTGCAGCCGAGCGCGCCGAGATGCCCATTTTCGATCGCGTGCTTGCGGACATTGGCGATGAGCAATCCATCGCGGCGGATCTTTCGACGTTTTCGGCGCATATGCTGAATCTGAAATCTATGCTGGAGGTCGCAACGGAACGCTCGCTGATTCTGGTGGACGAAATGGGCACTGGCACAGCGCCGGAAGAGGGCGCCGCGCTGGCTGTCGCGCTGCTGGAGGAGTTTCGCACGCGCCGCGCGCTGACGCTCGCGACGACGCACCACGATCGCCTGAAGGCGTATGCTTCCACGACGCCCGGGATCGTGAACGCGGCAATGGAGTTTGACGAGGAGAACCTGCGGCCGACGTACCGCCTTCTCGTCGGCGTGCCCGGCACATCGAGCGGGATTGAAATCGCGCGGCGGCTGGGACTCCCTGCTCGGGTGGTGGACCACGCGCGGGCAACGTTGTCGCCCGAATCGCGCGAGGCGCGCGACCTGATCGCGTATCTCCACCGCAGCCGCGACGAAATGGAGGACGTGAAAGGCCAGGCCCGCGAGGAACTCGCACAACTCGAAGCGGACCGCCGCGCGCTTCAGACCGACTGGGTCGAACGGCAGAAAAAGCGCATTGCTGCGCTTGAGAAGAGCTTCCTTGAGACGCAGAAGCGGCTCGAAGGCGAAGTCGCGCGGCTGGCCGATGACATTAAGGATCGCGCGTTGCGCGCGCAGATCGATAAGCAGGCGGGGCGCCGCATGTCGAAGCTGGCATCGGACGCTCGCGCGGATACGGATGCCGCTGTCGTTGAGACTCTCGCTGCATCGCAGGCGGACCTGGGTGTCGCGGTCGAGTCTCCCGCGAAGCCGGTTGCCCCCGATCAACTTTCCGCGGGGCTGCGCGTGCAAGTGAAAGGCTTCAAGCAACCGATGCTCTTTCGCCGCCACGACGGCCGGAGCGCCGAAGTCGAAGCGGGGCCGCTGCGCATGAAGGTGCCACTCAGCGACATCCTCGGAATTGAAAGCGACTCAAAGACGCCAAAGCCCGATGCTGCCGCAGGGCGACTGCGCGGGGTCACGGTCCACGCACATCCAAGTGATGAAGCAGCTTCCGAGGAAATTAACGTGATTGGGTGTACGGTTGAGGAAGCGACGCGCCGAGTGGACAAGTTCATCGACGAAGCGGCGCTCCATAACTTGGTGCGCGTACGGATCATTCACGGGCACGGCACCGGCGCGCTCCGCAGAGGATTGGCGGAATTTCTGTCTTCGCACCCGCTAGTCGAGAGAGCCCATGCGGAAACCGAGGATCGCGGGGGCACGGCGATTACCGTAGCGGAGTTGAAATCCTGACAGCGCAGTGCTAATGAGGAAGGTGACGTGGCGGAAGCTGGATCATTTGCGGAGAAGGTGAAGCAGCAGGCGGACATCGTCCGCGTGATCGGCGAATACGTCCGCCTGAAAAAGACGGGCCAGAACTTCACCGGCCTTTGCCCGTTTCATCAGGAAAAGACACCTTCGTTCAGCGTGCACCCAGTGAAGCAGATGTATTACTGCTTCGGCTGCCATGAGGGCGGCGACGTTTTCAAATTCGTGATGGCGATGGAAAAGTGCGAATTCCCCGAGGCGGTGCGCACCGTCGCCGAGAAGTGCGGCATCCCGATTCCGAGGCCGAGGGAGCGCTCGCCCGAGGAGCGACGCGAAAATCAACAGCGGGCCGCAATCGTCGAAATGCACCAGCAGGCGGCGGCGTTTTTCGCACGGCAACTCCACGAAGGGGCCGAGGGAAAGGTCGCGTCGGCGTATCTCGAAGATCGCGGCCTCGATCGCGCGGCGATGACGCGATTCGGTTTGGGATTTGCCCCGTCGTCCGGCGATGCTCTGCTGCGCCTTTTGAAGCCTAAATATTCCGAAGCGCTGCTCGAAGCCTCGGGTCTTTTCTCTCGCGATCAGGGCGGGCGCTTTTACGACCGCTTCCGCCGCCGGATCATGTTCCCGATTGCGAACGACGCCGGGAAAATCATCGCGTTCGGCGGGCGCGCGATGGGCGACGACATGCCGAAATACCTGAACTCGCCCGAGACGCCAATCTACACAAAAAGCAACGTGCTGTATCACCTCGACCGCGCGAAAGAATCGTTACGGCAAAGCGATTTCGGAATCCTCGTGGAAGGCTACATGGACGCGATCGCCGTGGCGCGCGCGGGAATCGCCAACGTGGTCGCGAGCTGCGGCACGAGCCTGGCCGAAGCGCAGATCAAGCTGCTGGGCCGATTCACGCAGCGCGTTGTGGTCAACTACGACCCCGACACCGCCGGGCAGGTGGCCACTGAGCGCTCGCTCACTCTGCTGCTCGAAAAAGAGTTCGACGTACGCGTGCTGGCGCTGCCGGGAGGCGCCGATCCGGATAAGTTCCTGAAGGAGCAGGGCGCGGACGCGTACCGCAAGCTGCTCGCGCAAGCGCCACCTTACCTCGACTATCTCATCGGCCGAGCCCGCCAGATGGACCGAACGACGGCTGCCGGAAAAGTCGCCGCGCTCAACTTCCTGATGCCCTACGTGCAGCGGCTGCCGAACCGCTTGCTGCGCTCGGAATGGGCCACGCGGATCGCGTCCGACCTGCGCGTGGACGAGCCCGTCTTGCGCGAAGCGCTGCGCCGCGCGGCCGCCGAGCGCCGCAGCGAAGTGAAGCCCAACGCGGAGTTGCTCGGGCCGGCTGTGCGGCCCGCCGAAAAACAGCTGATTAGGATGCTGGTCGAAGCCGAGGGATTCCGGGAAAAGCTCGCACAAGAGATCATTTCGGACGCATTGCATCGTGGGCTCGAGACCGAGAGAATCTTCGAGGTTCTCGTGAACAAAGTTGGAGAGCGGCCCGACGCAGCCACTCTTGCGGCAGCGCTTGAAGACAGAGATCGGCGCACGCTCTTCGAAATTCTTTTCGAGCCGTCGATGGAAGCCACGTGGGAAGAGGCCGAAAGCTGCCTCGGCGTGTTGCGCAGCCGCCCCGTCGAACAGGAGCTTGCCGATTTGCAGAAAAAGATCGAATCGAAAACACTGCCCACTGAGTTGAACCGCTTACTCGCGCGCCGGCTCGAGTTGCAGAAAATGCTGGCGCGCCGCTAATGACCTCAAAGCTTCCTTCCATCGTCATCGTCGGACGGCCCAACGTCGGGAAGTCCACGCTCTTTAACCGCCTGACGGGCACGCGACGGTCCATCGTCACGAACGAACCCGGCATCACGCGCGACCGCATCTACGGCACGGCCGATTGGGAGGGCCGCGCGTTCGAAGTAGTCGATACCGGCGGGATCGTGCCGGAAGACAAGGCAGGAATCCCCGGCGAGATTTTGCGCCAGGCGAACACGGCGATCGCGAATGCCACGCGGGTCGTGCAAGTGGTGGACGGCCGCGAAGGGCCGGTGCCGCTCGACGCGGAGCTCGCGCAGCTTTTGCGCCGCGCGGGGAAACCGCCCGTGCTGGCCGTCAACAAAGTGGATTCGTTCCAGCAGGCGCAGATGGCCGCGCAGTTCTACGAGCTGGGTGACGAAGTTTTCCCGATTTCGGCCGAGCATGGTTTCGGCATCGACACGCTGCTAGACGCAGTGACGCGGGATTTTGAACGCGGTGAGGCACCCGCGGCAAAGCCCGACATCAACATCGCGATCATCGGCCGGCCGAACGTCGGGAAATCGACGCTTCTAAACCAACTGGTCGGGGCCGAGCGCTCGATTGTTTCGGCTGAGCCGGGAACCACGCGGGATGCAGTCGATTCCGTGGTCGAGCGACACGGTAAGACGTACCGCTTTCTCGATACGGCCGGAATCCGCCGCAAGGGAAAGACCAATCTCATCGCCGAAAAATTGAGCGTCATCATGGCGCGGCGCCATCTGGAGCGCGCGGACATCGCCGTGATTGTCGTCGACGCATCGGTGGGAGTGACGTCGCACGACGCGACGATCGCGGGCTATGCGGAGCAGTCGGGCCGGTCGGTGATCATCGCGATGAACAAGTGGGACCTGGCGCTCGAAGCCGCAGGGGAAAGAGCCGAGCGCGAGAAAGCACACGGCGGCAAAGGCGCCGGCGCGAATCCGAGCAAGCTGCTCGCCGATTACGAGCCAATGGTCCGGCAGAAGCTGAAGTTTCTCTCGTACGCGCCGATTGTGTTTCTCTCCGCGCTCACGGGCGAGCGTATCGAGAAACTCTACACGCTGATCGATCGCGTGGCCGTGGCGCGTCAGCGGCGGATTTCGACGGGCGAACTGAATCGCTGGCTGGCGAGCGTGGACCTCGATCAGGGCACCTCTCCGGCGAGCCGCAAGGTGAAAATTTACTACGTCACGCAGGCGACGACCGCGCCGCCGACGTTCGTGCTGTTCACGAATCAGACCAAGCCGCTGCACTTCAGCTATCAGCGATTCCTGGAGAATCGGCTGCGCGCCAGTTTCGATTTCATCGGGACGCCGATCCGCTTCACGCAGAGACTGAAAAAGCGCGAGCGGCCGGAGGGCGAAAAACGCGAGATGCGCCCCGGCGAAAAGCGCAGGCCCCGCCACAGCGAAAAACACGGGAGCGAAAAGCATCGCGGCCAGCAGAAGCGCCCTGGCGGGAAGCCCAATCCGCGCCACGGACACAAAGGCGACTCGGGCAGATAGCTTCGGACCTCGCTTTCGAGGGGCGGGGGTTGACACCGGGGGAAATCGGCCTAGGATACAGACAAGCTATGGCTAGTGCGGCCCAAGCTGCGCGCGAACTTCCGGAAAAGAGCCTTTTCCGCATCGGAGAAGTGAGCCGCCTGACGGCGACGAAGGCTTTCGTTCTGCGCTATTGGGAGTCCGAATTCCCCACTTTGCAACCCGTGAAAAGCCCGAGCGGCCACCGGCTGTATCGCCGCGAGGACATCGAGACCGTCTTTGAAATTAAGCGGTTACTCTACGAAGAGGGCTTTACCATCGCGGGTGCGCGAAAGCACCTCGCGGACCAGACTGGCGGCCACGCAGAAGGCTCACTTGGCGAAGCGCCCCGTGAACTGATCCGTATCCCGGAGGCGCCGGCGAAGCACGGCCCCGCCGCCCGCGCCCACCGAAAATTCCTGCTCGATCTCCATGAAGAGCTGCTCGCTGTCTTGACCCTTCTCGAACGCGAGTGATACGCTGAAATGCGGTTGAATGCGGTCGGGACGTGGCGCAGCCTGGTAGCGCGCACGCTTGGGGTGCGTGAGGTCGCTGGTTCAAATCCAGTCGTCCCGACCATCTTTCCTTCCGCGTGAAGCGAACGTGAGTTTTCCCAACGACGCTTGGCCCGCAGCAGGATTTCCATGCCGAATATTCTGATCACGAATGATGACGGGATTCACGCGCCGGGCCTGCGCGCGCTGGTTGAGGCACTCAAGGAAATGGCCACGATCACCGTCGTTGCGCCTTCGCGCGAACGAAGTGCTGGAGCTCAATCGCTCACGCTGCGTCAGCCAATTTATTGCGACGAAATCGGCGAGCGCGAATACTCCATCGAGGGCACGCCCGCGGATGCAATGATTCTGGCGTTCCATACGCTGCTCAAACAGAAGCCCGATCTCGTCGTCTCCGGAATCAACCGCGGCGGCAACGCCGGCGAAAACATCTATTACTCCGGGACGGTCGGCGCAGCGATGGAAGCCGCGATTAACCGCGTGCCTGCGATCGCCGTGTCCGTCGCATATCGAGGGCGGGAATTCGATTTCGCACCCGCGGCGCACTTCACGCGCACCATCGTGCCGCTGATTCTCCGAGAAGGATTGCCGCCCGGCGTACTGCTGAACATCAACGTGCCGCAAGACTGGACGGGAGAGGTGCGGTTCACGCGGCAGTCGTCGAAGATCACGCGCAACCTGCTGCAGCCCGGCAGCGATCCGCGCGGACGGCGCTATTACTGGCTGAGCGAGCAGCAATTCACCGAAGGCATCGATCCGGATACCGACCATGCCGCCATCCGGGACGGGGCCATTTCCATCACGCCGCTCGAAGTCGATCACACGCACTCGCCGTCGCTCAAGCACCTCTCGCACTGGGCGAAAAGTCTCGAAGAAGCCTCGAAGCGCTGACGCGAGGCGTTTCTTCGAACGCGTGTGCTATTTTAGGTCCCTGTTTATCCGGGCTTGTTGATGCCGGCAGCACCCATGCCAAAAAACGCCGCCACAAAAAAAGCCGAGGAAGTCACCGTAGAAGACATTTTCGGTCCCGGCGGACTGCTCTCCAAACGCCATCCGGGATACGAATTCCGGCCGGCCCAGCTCGCCATGGCGAAGATCGCCGACGAGGCTTTCGAGAAACATCAGCACGTGGTCGTGGAAGCGGGCACGGGTACCGGAAAAACGCTTGCCTATCTGATCCCCGCCATTCGCAGCGGCCGACGCGTGGTCATTTCGACCGCCACGAAATCACTTCAGGAGCAGCTCTTCCAAAAGGACGTGCCTTTTCTCCAAAAGCATTTCGCGCCGAATCTGAAGGCCGCGTTGATGAAGGGTCGCGCGAATTTCCTCTGCCGGCACAAGGTCCACCAGATGGAGGGCCAGCCGGTTCTCAAAGGAATCGACGAGATCGACTGGTTCGCGCAGATACGCGACTGGGAGAAGCTGACCGAAACGGGTGACCGAAACGAGCTGACATTCCTCCCGGACGATGCGGAGCTTTGGAACCGCATCGACGCGCGCAGCGATCTCTGTACCGGCCAGAAGTGCGCTGATTTCCAGCGCTGCTTCATTACCGCGATGCACCAGCGGGCTCAGGAAGCGGACCTGATCATCGTCAACCACCATCTTTTCTTCGCGGACCTCGCCATCCGCCAGGATGATTTCGGCTCGATCCTGCCCGAATATTCCGCAGTCGTGTTCGACGAAGCCCACGAGATCGAGGACGTGGCGAGCGATTACTTCGGCCGGCAGCTTTCGAGTTACCGCTTCGAGGAGCTCGCGCGGGACACCGAGAATCTGCTCCGCGTGCTTCAGATCGAAGCGGGGCCGCTGCGACGGCATCTAGCACGGCTGCGCGAGCGCGCCCGCAGCCTGTTCGAGCGCTTTCCGGAACGCGAAGGGCGCTATCCGTTTGGGCCCGCTGAACGGCACGCCTTCCTCGATCAAAATCGCGAGGCGTACGACGAGCTGGCCTCGTCCGTGAAGCGAATCGAGACCGAACTCGCGGCGCTCTCGCCGAAGCCCGAGGAAGTGGTCGCGATGGCGCGACGCGCGGCCGAAATGCGCCGGGAACTGGCATTCCTTATGGAGAGCGAAGAAAAGACTTACGTTTACTGGTACGAGCGGCGTGGGCGTGGAGTGTTTCTTGCGGCGACGCCCATCGACGTGAGCGAAATCCTGCGCGAAAAGCTCTTCGACCAATTTGATACGGTTGTGCTCACTTCGGCGACGCTAGCGGTCGGTGGCAAGTTCGATTATTTGAAGCAGCGCCTCGGCGTCCAACCTGCGCACGAAAACGTGCTGGCACAGGAGTTCGACTACCGCACGCAGGCGCTGCTTTACATACCTCGATCGCTCCCGGACGTGCGTCATCCGTCTTTCGCCGCGAGCGCCTCGGACGAAATCACGCGCCTTCTCGAAATCTCCCAGGGCCGCGCCTTTTGTCTTTTCACGAGCTACGCGCAGATGAAAGATATTTACGAGCGGGTGTCGAATCGCGTGAGCTTTCCTCTCCTGCTTCAGGGAACCGCGCCGCGATCGATCCTGCTCGACCGCTTTCGTACGACGCCGAACGCCGTGTTGTTTGCCACTTCCAGCTTCTGGCAGGGCGTGGACGTGCCCGGCGCGCAGCTTTCGTGCGTCATCATTGACAAGCTGCCGTTTGCCGTACCGAGCGATCCGATCGTCGCCGCGCGCGTGCGCGCGCTCCAGGAAGACGGGCGCAACCCATTCGCGGAATATCAGGTCCCCGAAGCGGTTTTGGCGCTGAAGCAGGGCTTTGGCCGGCTCATCCGGTCGAAGACGGACCGCGGCATTCTGTCCATCCTCGATAACCGCATCCAGCGCATGCAGTATGGTAAAATTTTTATCGAGTCCCTGCCTGAGTACAAGACCACGCAGGACCTTTCGGAAGTCGCGCGCTTCATGGAAAACCACGTGGAGTAGCTGGAAAAGCGCTTTCGCCCGGACTCGAAAGAAGGCCCATGTACGAAGTCAGCGTTGACGAAACATTTGCCGCCGCGCACAACTTGCGCGAGTACCACGGAAAGTGCGAAGACCTGCACGGGCACAACTACAAGGTGCGCGTGATTCTAGAGGGCAAGGAGCTCGATTCGACGGGCCTGCTCTACGATTTCGTCCACCTCAAGCAGGTGATCCGCGACGTGATCGGGTCGCTCGACCACAAGTACCTGAACGAGCTGGCGCCCTTCGACAAGCTGAACCCGTCTGCGGAAAACATTGCACGGCACATTTACGATCAGACGGCGAAACAGTTGCGCCGCTCGCCAAACGGCGCGAGTGTGGCGAGCATTACAGTGTGGGAGACTGAGACGAGCGCGGCAACATATCGGCCCTAGAAGCCGCGCTGGATGGCGCCGCTGCAACCCTTCGAGCATTTCGCCATGGTCATCACGGAAATCTTCAAATCCATTCAGGGAGAAGGCACTCGCGCCGGATTGCCGTGCATTTTTGTGCGTCTCACGGGTTGCAACCTGCGCTGTACGTGGTGCGACACTGCTTACGCTTTCCACGGCGGGACGAAATACAGCTTGGATGAAGTGCTGAGCAAGGTGCGAGCGCTCGCGGGCGACGGTGCCGGGCGAACTTCACTCGTGGAAATCACGGGCGGCGAGCCGCTGCTCCAGCCGGAGACGCCCGCGCTTGCTGAAAAGCTGCTCGCCGAGGGCTACACAGTGATGATCGAGACGAGCGGCGAGCGTTTCGTCGGCGCGCTCCCCCGCGAAGTCATCAAGATCGTGGACGTGAAGTGTCCGGACTCAGGCGAGCCCGGCACGTTCGATCTGGCGAACCTCGGCGCGATCGACGAAAAAGACGAAATCAAGTTTGTGATTGCAAGCCGCGCGGATTATGATTTTGCGCGCGATTTCACGGCGCGCCACGACCTCGCTCGGCGCGTCAACCAGGTGCTGTTTTCTCCAGTGTTCGCGGACCCAGCGGGAGCCTGGCCCGGCTTGAATGCGCGGCAGCTGGCTGAGTGGATTCTGGCGGACGGGTTGCCGGTCCGGGTCGGCTTGCAGTTGCACAAGTTCATCTGGGACCCTGCAATGAAGGGAGTTTGAGCGCACGCGATGGCGGAGAAGCCCAAGGCAGTCGTGCTGTTGAGCGGGGGCATGGACTCCTGCGTCACCGCCGCGATCGCAAATCAAACGCATCGTCTCGCTCTGCTTCACGCCAGCTACGGCCAGCGGACGGAGCAGCGGGAGCGGCGCGCATTCGACGCGATCGCGGATTTCTATGGAGTTCGCGAGCGGCTGGTGGTGCGGTTCGACGCATTCGCGCAAATCGGCGGGTCGGCGCTGACGGACGAACGCATCTCCGTGCCGGAATCGGGCGCAGCGCTGGCGCCGCACGCCGGAATTCCCATCACCTACGTGCCCTTTCGCAACGCACATTTTCTTTCGGCGGCGGTGAGCTGGGCGGAAGTGATCGGCGCGACAGCGATTTTTATCGGGGCTGTGGCGGAAGATAGTTCGGGTTATCCCGATTGCCGTCCGGAGTATTATCGGGCGTTCCAGGCGCTGATCCGCGAGGGAACGCGTCCCGAAACTCAAATTGAAATCGTTACGCCGGTGATCGCGATGCGAAAGAGCGAAATCATTCGCCGGGGCAAGGAACTCGGCGCGCCGCTCGACCTCACATGGTCGTGCTACCAATTCGAGGACGAAGCGTGCGGTACGTGCGATAGTTGCCGGCTGCGCCTGCGGGCCTTCGCCGAGGCGGGCCTGAGCGATCCTATCGCCTATCGAGCGCGAGTTGCGCCATAATGGTGTCGATTGTAACGGGGGAGTGCGACATTTCGCTGTCGGAGGATATAACAAGATGAGACGACTGATTCCGGTATGGATGGCGCTGGCGGTAGCCCTGCTTCTTCCGACGATCGCCAGGGCCCAAAATGGGCACGTCGTTGGCCAAGTCATGGACCGCGACGGAAAGCCGTGGGCCGGGCTCACCGTGGTTCTCAAGAGCGACTCGGGCCGGAACTACACGCTGAAGACCGACAAGGATGGGAAGTTCAGCCAGATCGGGCTGACGGCCGGTGTCTACACGTTTGTTCTGACGAGCCAGGCCGACCAGTTGAATTATTCGGAACAGCACCAAGTTACCGCCGATGGTGACACCAACGTCACCATCAATTTCAAAGTTATCCTCGAGCAGCAGGCTGCGGCGCATCCGGAGCAAAAGCAGCAGCAGTCAGAAGCGGCCAATCAATTCAAAGGCATGAAGGCGCACGTTGACGCGGGCGTCGCTGCATTGAATGACTCCGACGACCTGCGTAAGCAGCTCAAAGCCGCCACAGCCGATCAGAAACCCGCGATTCAGGACAAGCTGAACGCCGATTATCAGACTGCAATCACCGAGCTTCAGCAGGCGGAGCAGGCCGTCGGCGCAAAGGATGTCAAGAATCACGCGGTGATCTGGTCCAATTTGGGCGTTGCCTACAATCTCTCCTCGCGCTACGACGACAGCGTCAACGCGTATCAGAAGGCAGTCGACCTGAATCCGATGCCTAGCTATTACAACGGCTTGAGCTCAGCCGAAGCCAACGCTGCGGCCGCGCTGACGGATCCGGCGGCCATGACCGCAAAAATTGCCGATGCAGGCGCCAATTGCGACAAAGCTGCGGCCCTCGATCCCACGCCTGCGAACGTCGCTCGGTGCTGGAAAAACATCGGAATCGTCCTCAACAATAAGGGCGACTTTAAGGACGCGGTTCCTCCCCTGCTGAAGGCCACGCAAGCTGACGCGAAAGATGCGCAAACGTGGTTCCTTCTCGGGAGCGCTTACACGGGATTGATTGTCCCGAAACAGCAGGGCGATACGATCACCTTCGACATTCCGCCGGAAACCGCCGATGCCTATCAGAAATGCATCGACATCGACCCGAACGGCCCGTATGCCGCACAAGCCAAGCAGAACCTCGACGCGCTGGCTGCGATGGGCGGCGGTCAAAGCACCACGGTAGGTTCAAGACCGCCGGCGAAGAAAAAGAAATAGGAGCACCGCGTTCGCCTGGGGAGCAAGAGCATCTGCTTCCCGAAACGTAATGTTGGATCCGTTTTCGATTTTGGTTTTTCAGTCAGGCTATCTCCCCACTCGACCAGCCTGTGAGAGAGTGCTATTCTCTCGCAGGTGGTTTCGAGGAATCCGGTGCCAGAAGTGGACCCAGCCCAGCCCAGCACTCAGCGGCGTCGCAGTGAGCGAATTTCGACGTCCGTGCCAGTGATCGTTCGCGGAATCGATTTGCTCGGGCAGCCTTTCGAGGAACGCACCTCCACGCTGGCCCTGAACCTTCACGGCTGCCGTTATGCTTCGAAGCATCACCTGCCGAAGAACAGTTGGGTGACGCTCGAGCTCCCTCAGGGCGGCCGGCGTCGCCACGTTCGCGCGCGCGTTGCATGGATTCAGCGCCCGCATTCGGTGCGCGAGTTTTTCCAGATTGCGGTGGAGCTCGAAAGTCCCTCGGACATCTGGGGCATCGAGTCCGCTCCTGCAAACTGGGGAGCCGCGACGCCACCGGTCGAAGCCATCTCGGAGACATTGCCTGAGCCAAGCCCGCAATTTGTGCAAGATTCCACAGCCGGCGCCGAGCCGGTGCCGCAGGAAACATTTACGGAAAAGGCCGCCCCTCAAATGACAGACATTTCGCCGGAGCCGGGTTCGACGGTTCGATCTCCCTTGGAAGTAGGGTCCTTGCCCATGGCGGAAAGCCCTCTTTTCCGGGAGTGGAGCGCCGAGCTTCAGCGCCAGTCCAGCCAAGCCGCGGATGCTGCCGCCGGGCGGGCTGCGGAGGAAATCCGCCAGTTGGTCGAACAATCGGAACGCGTAGCGAACGACGCGCGCGAACGTTTTTCGGCTCAAATATCAGCCACTCAGGAAGAATTCCTTACGCGCCTCAAGACGGAGTTTGAACAGGGCTTCCGCCAGACGCGCGAGCTTCTCCAGGAACTGGATCGCGAGGCGCAGGCGCTGCGTGCCGAAAAGGAATTGGCGCTCGAGTCGGTGAGCCGCATGGCGCAGGCTCGCCTTCAAATTGAAGCCGCGGAAGCAGCGCGGTCCCAACAGCAACCGGCGGCGTCGAAGGAAGCGGCGGAACTTTCTGAATCTTTCGCCGCGACCTGGCGAGAGCGTCTGGCGTCTGAGATGGCGCTCGCGCAGACCCAGTGGAACGAACTTTTGCAATCTTCACTCGACGGCGGAGTCGAGCGCCTCGTGGCGCAGTTGTCCGGGCGCTCTCAGGAAGTCTTGCGCGGGGCCGAGCAGAAGATGTCTGAACGATTGGCGGAGATCCGCCAGCCGCTGGGACAGATGTATTCGGAGGCTCGCGACACGGTTTCAAGCGTGAGATCCACGCTCGAGCAAGAATTGGCGCGGGCGCGCTCGTCGCTCTCCGAAATCGAGCATTCGGCGAGCCGGATGAAGGAGTATTCAGCGCAGCTCGAGGCCGCAAGCCATGATTCGCTTAACGAGCTCCATCGGCGCCTCGAAAACATCCTGCAGGCCCAGACCGACGAAATGAACCGGCGCGTCGAGAGTCTTGCGGCAGGAATGCCGCAGCGCCTCGCGCCGTCTCTTGACGCCCTGGGCCGCCAATTGGTCGAGCGCACCGTGGGAGATATCGAGGCAGAGCTGGCGCCCCGCACCGAGCGTGTATCCCGGCTGCTTGATGAACTTGCCGCTCGCGAGGTTGAAGCCGATGAGGGCCTCCGTCTGCACCGCGAGCGCCTGCGTCAGATCGCGGAGAATAACCAGCGCGAAGTGGGCGCCAACCTGGCGGCAACGCTCGCGAACCTTCGCAACGATTTCGAAGTGGCGCGGACGGAAGCCCTGACAAAGTGGAACGAAGAATTGGATGCGGCGGGGGTCCGTGCTTCCCACGCCGCCGCCGAATCCATCGGCCGCTCCTCGGAATGGTTCCAGCAAGAAGCGCGGGCGCGCCTGCAGGTGCTGATTGAGCAGACGCTTGCCTCCGCCGGAAGCAGCTTCGAAGAAAAGACAGCTGAAGCCGCGCGCCAATTTGAGGGCCAGCTCCACGAACAATCCGCCGGACACCTCGCTCAAATTCACCAGCAAATCGAGGGTGTTGCCGCCGAGATCGCGGGACGCACGCGCGGGCAGCTCGATGAGGCAGCGGAGGCAGCGGCGGCGTCGTTTGGGCAAGTGCTCGGCCGCATTTCTGAGCAGGAGGCCCAGCAATTCGCAAACGCCAGCCACAACACGATGGAGGAACGCGGACGGGATTTCGAGCAGTTGTCCCGGCAGCTTTTGGGCAATCTCGAGACGAGCGCGGCAGCTTCGATCGATCGCTTCAACCAGCAAATGGCTACCCAGGTCGGGACGAGCGTCGCGGAGGGCCGCAGTGCCCTCGCTGCCGAGTTCGCCTCTGCACTGGATGGATATCGCGCCGAGCGCGATTCTCACCACCGGGAGTGGATCGAAAACCTGAATCGCGCGAGCGACGAATTCGTGGAGAGATACCAGGACCGCTTGCAGACCGCCGGCGACTCCTGGGTGGTGTCGTCGGTGCGCCGGCTGAACGAGCATGGCCAAAACGCTATCGAGTCGCTCATGCGCTCGGCTGATCAGTCGCTGCGCGATTCGTGCGCGAAGCTCTTCGAGGGGATTTCGGAGACGCTGCGGGACCGCAACACGCATGCCGTGACGGGAACCGTGGGCTTCACTCCCGCGCCGGGCCGCGACGTAGACGAAACGCCCGCCCCTCACAACGAGTCGGCTAATAGCGCGAATGCGTGATCTCGCGTCGCGGGATTTGCCGATCGATTCCTATTTCTCTCCCACTGCTTCCCGTACGGAATTCGCTACGTAGGCAATCTGCTCGGCCGTCAGTCTCGGGTGCACCGGAAGGCTGAGCACGCGCTCGCAGGCGCGCTCGGCCTGGGGGAATGTACCAGGCGGGAGCCCGAGCGACGAATACGCCGGCTGTAGATGCACCGGTTTGGGATAGTGCACCACCGTCTCGATGTCACGCGCTGTGAGGTGTGCGATCACGGAGTTTCGGTTGCTCACGTAAATCACAAACTGGTGATACACGCATTCGTCCCGCGAATCGTCCACCGGCATTTCAACACGCGAGGCGGCGAGCAACCGCCGGTACTCCCTTGCGATTTCCTGGCGCCGGGCCGTCCAGGCGTACAGGCGGCGCAGCTTGATCCGCAGGACGGCGCCCTGAAAACCGTGCATGCGGTAGTTGTAACCCACAAACTCGTGTTCGTAGCGCGCTGTCTGGCCGTGCGAACGGGCCGCGCGCGCAAACTTTGCAATCTGATCGTCGTCCGTCGTGAGCGCCCCGCCTTCGCCGTACGCTCCGAGATTCTTCGTGGGATAAAAACTGAATGCCGCCGCATGTCCAAGCCCCCCGGCTCGCCGGCCGCGATAACGGGCGCCGTGAGCCTGCGCGGCATCTTCGAGAATGCGGAGGTTGCGTCGCGCCGCGATTTCGCGGATCGGATCCATGTTGGCCGGACGGCCGTAGAGGTGAATCGGCAGGATGGCCCGGGTGCGCGGCGTGATGGCCCGCTCGATGAGTTTCGGATCGAGGTTTCCTGTGGCCGGGTCGATATCAACGAAGACCGGCACGGCTCCGCAGTACGTAATCGCTTCGGCCGAAGCGAGGAAAGTGTTGGGGCTTGTGATGACCTCGTGGTCCGCCTGGACTCCGAGTGCCAGCAGGCCCACGTGGAGCGCAGCCGTGCCACTGGCGAGCGCCACGCAATGCTTCGTGCCGCAGAAATCGGCAAATTCCCTCTCGAAAGCCTCCACCTCCTCTCCGAGAACGAACGCCGAGCTCTGGCAAACGCGATCGAGCGCGGCGAGAATCTCGTCCCGGAGTTCGGCGTATTCCGACTTTAGATCGAGAACAGGAACCTTCATCTAGTTTCGCCCAATGGGGTGGACAAAAACTCTACTGTAGCCGGCAGTTCTCCGCAAGTCGAAGTCTGATCGGATCGGCGCCCGGTCCGCGTGATCTCGTCGCAGCCATGATCGCCAGCGGCGCAACGCATTCTCGTCGACTGAACCCGCACAGCGGAAATCGCGACACGATGGATGATTTAGCGGGGCGACGACGTTATAGTTAGTACTGTTACTATCGAGAGGTTTGCTTCCCGGATATGTCGAAGTCTAATCGACGGTTCCAACGAATCCCGACGCCGAAGGGTATCTGGGTCGCGTGGCAAGCTGACAACCAGCAGAATGTCTCCCGCGTTCGGGATCTGAATGTTGGTGGCTTGTTTATCGCGACGCCCACCCCCGCCGCCCTCGGAACCGTCGTTACCGTCCTGCTTTCCGTTCCGGAGGGCGAAATACGGAGCAAGGCCGTGGTGCGCAACGTCACGCCGGGCGAAGGGATGGGGGTCGAATTCACCGGCATCGCCCAGCAGGATGCGCTTCGTCTCGAAAGACTCATCTCCCGCCTGCTACCGGAAGACTCGGGCGCTCCAGCCTGAGGCCTCGCAATCGCTCGTCATCTCCCGGCCGTGTAGGTGGAATGGTATTGCTCGCAGCGAGCGCTCCCGATACAATCCCCCCAGTTCGGGCGGTAGGCCATGCGCCAATTTCATTGTGGCCCGTCCGTCAAGATTCGTGACGCCCTGCCAATTCGCCGCACCTCCTTGAGAGGCGGCGTTAGCAACCTGAAGTGAACCGCGTTCTTCCCGGAGAGTTGAGGCCCGGATCGAAATCGTGGCGCTGCGGGAAGCAGCCGAAAGGAGTAAGGCAATGAGCGACGATTTTGTCATCGGTCAGCGGTTGGGCGACTACGAAGTCCTCGGAATCCTCGGCGCCGGGGGAATGGGCAAGGTCTACAAGGTGCGGAACGTGATCTCGGACCGCGTCGAGGCCATGAAGGTTCTTCTCGCCAACCTTGCCGCCCAAAAGGAATTGGCCGACCGTTTTCTGCGCGAAATCAAGCTGCTCGCGAGCCTGAATCATCCGAACATCGCCGGACTCCGCACGGCGCTCACCCTGGACAATCAATTGGTGATGATGATGGAGTTCGTGGAGGGAGAAACTCTGGCCGCGCGCCTTCAGCGAGGGCCGATCCCCCCGGCCGAAGCCGTGAACTACACGGAGCAGCTCGTGTCGGCCCTCGGCTACGCGCACAAACTGAACATAATCCACCGCGACGTCAAGCCCGGCAACATGATGCTGACTCCCCAAGGCATCGTGAAGTTGATGGACTTCGGCATCGCCCGCCCCGGCAACGAGGTCGGGCTCACGATCACCGGCACAACCCTGGGCTCGCTCAACTACATGTCCCCGGAGCAGGTGCGGGGCGAAGCGGTGGACGCGCGCTCCGATTTGTACTCTCTCGGCGTGTCGCTGTATGAAATGGTCACAGGGCAGTTGCCCTTCAGAGGCCACAGCAATTACTCCGTGATGTCGGCGCACCTGCAGGAAGCGCCCCAGCCGCCCATCACTGTCCGGCCCGATCTTCCAGCGGGATTGAACGACATCATACTCATGGCTCTGGCGAAGGATCCTGCCGCTCGATTCCAGTCCGCCGACGCTTTCGGTAATGCGCTTAGGAGTGTGTTCCCCGGCGCCGGAACTGCGACGAGGCCTACTGGCTCGCCTGGGACGGTGCGGCTCCCAAGTCCGGCAACCGTGCAAACGCCTGCGCCTGGAACGTGGGCGGGCGCGCCGCCTCCGGCCCAGACAGTGCCGCCGCTTGCGGCGACCGCTGCCAGCGCCCAGCCGGTGCCGCCCGTGTCGCACACAGGGCGTCGCGGCGTGTACATGGCGCTCGGTGGACTGCTCGTTGTAGCGATTCTGTTCGCTGCTGGACTCTATTTGCCGCGCGTGCTCAAGGCCCACGCGAGCACCGGCGCGACCAACTCCGCAGCGGCGCCCGCGCCAACGCCGGCCGCGCAGACGTCACCCGCACAGGACCAGTCCCAACCCGCGGATTCGCAGGCGGCTCCGCCCAGCCAGGCCGCCCCGCCACCCGCCCCCGATAATTCTGCGGAAGCCGCGGCCGAGAAAAAGGCGCAAGAGGAAGCGAAAGAGAAGGCAGAGGCGGAAGCGAAGCGCAAGGCCGCAGCGCTTGCCGATGCGGAGCAGCAAGTGGATCAACTGAACAGCCGCGCCGCTGCAATCGCGTCGGGTTTGGATAATCTGCGGCGCGCGCAAGCAGCGCAAGGATACGGCCTGCGGGGAGATATCGTCGCCGCCGAGGATCTGATGCACACCAATCTCACAAGGGGGCAAGCGGCGGTCGATCAGAAGGATCCTGACAAGGCAAAGCCGTACCTGGATGCAGCCGAAGCTCAGGCCGAAAAGATCGAGAGATTCCTCGGAAGATAGATGGACGTACGAATTGATCTGAATTGGTCGCTGAAGCGCCGGTATCGCGTGAGATTTCGGCTAAATGTGAGTGAGCGTCCCGGTGACCTTCGTGCGGCGAAGCGCCCACGCGAAGACGGCGAAGGACACCGGGATCAGCACCGCCGCAAACACGAGCAGCGCTACGAATGACGGCCAAAGCTCCCGCCAGCCCGCGCCCGAGAGAAGCGCGGCTCGCATCCCTTCGAGGGAATACGTCACCGGAATAAGCCGCGCCAGAATTCTCAATGGGGCGGGCAGAACCGCGACCGGATACATCATCCCTCCGACAAGACCCGACACACCCAGCACGATCCATTTCGCGGGATTGCCGCGCTTGAAGAGAATCTGGTAGCTCGCCGACAGAATGCCGAGCCCCGCGAATGCCAGAATCGAAACCGCCAAGATCAGCACAGCGCCCGCCCAGTTCGCGCCTCGCGGTGAAAATCCGAAAAACAGCGCTCCCCATCCAAGATACACGCACGTCCGAAGCGCCAGCGCAGCGAATGGATACGTGGCCGATCCTGCAAGGATCACCGGGACGGGCGTCTGCGTAACCAGCAGCGCCTCGAGCGTGCGATTTTGCCGCGCTTCCTCAATGCTCGAATCGAACGCGCCCATTGCGATGCTCAAATAGTCGAAAAAGGCGAAGCCGACCAGCGCGAACGCGAAGTAATTGTTCCCCGCCGGCAGCGCCCGCTCGAGCTCCGGGCTTTCGACGAAGCGCGAAAGATAATAAAACGTGGCCACGCCGAATAGCGCCTCAATCGTCTCCAGCACGAGCGCGCCGCGATAGCCGCGGGCGATCGAAAGGTCGCGCCAGAAAAATGCGGCAATTTTGCGGAGCGCACCTCCGGCCCTCACGAAACTGCCTCCGCAGAATGCACGCGCCGCGTGAGCCCTTCGATCGCTTTTTCCAGCGTTGCGGCGCCAGTCGATACTCGCAGCCGCTGCGGTGAATCGCAAGCGATCAACTTTCCGCGATCGAGCAGAACCACGCGGTCAGCAATCTCATCCACTTCACTCAGAGTGTGCGAGGAAAAGAGCAGCGTCGTGCCACGCCTCCGCACAAGTTCGTCCTTCAGCAATCGCCGGAAATCCGCCGCCGCGAGCGGGTCCAGGCTCCGCGTGGGCTCGTCGAGCAGCAGCACGGCGGGTCCGTGCAGCATCGCGCGCGCCAGGCCCAGACGGTGCGTGATTCCAGTCGAAAGCGTGCGCACCTGGCGGTCGAGATCATCGGAGATCCCCATCCATTTCGTGATGGCCGCGATCTTTTGTTGCGCCTCGGCGCCGGTCAGATTGTTCATCGCCGCAAAAAACGCGAGATTCTCCCGGCCGCTCAGGCGCGCGTAAAAGCCCTCATCGCCACCGGTGTGGTACCCGAGTTGACGCCGCGCGTTGGCGCCATCGCGTTCCACATCGAAGCCGCCGAGCGCCGCGTGGCCGCGGGTCGGAAAAATCAGCGTCGCAAGAATGCGCAGGAGCGTCGATTTCCCCGCTCCGTTGTGCCCCACGACTGCCACGGCCTCTCCCGGTTCGACTGCGAATGACACGCCCGCGAGCGCGCATTGCGTGGGCTGTGCGAACGGGTGCAGCAGAGCACGCCAGCCGGATTGCGCAGGAGGGAAATACTTTTCGAGGTTTTCTACGACGATCGCCGGAGCGGGCATTCTAGGAGGTTATAACCGAATTCACCGCCGCGAATCCACCTCAACGCGCATGTCAAAACGGCGGCGGCGAAAAGGGTTTCGTCGCCGGCCTCGGCGCAACAGCCGGCGCGGGTGGCGAAGACGGTTCGAGAACAAAGATCGCATAACGGTAGACCGCAAGCTGTGTGGCGCTGGTCGTCTCATGGAGTCCGAGAATCCTGCCGAACGCCTCATGCAACTCATGCAGTTTGTCCTCCGGCAGCGCGCCGAGCAATTCGCCGAACCGGTTCTTGGCTCGCGTCATCTCATCCACGTCGTTTGATGCCGCTGCCGATGAAGCATGTGCTGACGGCTGCGTTAGCGCCGCGTTCGAAGGCGGTTCGGCGGAAGCCGGTTTTGCGCTGTGCGCGGGGGCCGCGGGCTTCGCAACCCTCTCTTCATAGGACTCATAAAAAGCATAGCGAAATTGCTTTTCATAGAGTGCAGCGTAGGCTGTTTTCACAGGCGCAACCGGCGGAAGGGGGGCCGTTAGCGTTTCCGCCTCCAGCGCCTTCGCAGTGAAATCCTTCAGAGCGGCGTCGAAATCACGAAAGTCCGCCCGGGCGCCCATCAGCGGGCCTTTGCCGGTTCGCGCGAGCGAGGCGGCGAGCCGGTCGGTTCGCTGGTCGTAGCATTCGCCGTACACGCGAATCCCGCGCAACTGGCCGTCCACGAACGAATCATCCATCGCCGTGACTTTTGCGATCCAGTCCGACGAACTCATCTGCAGGATCTGCGCGCACGTCATCCCCATCTGGTCAGGGTCCTGCTTTTGCTGAGATTTGGATTGGGACTGGGATTGCGCGCTGACGGGCTTGGAAATCGCCGCCAGCAACAGCACGAACGTCGTCGCGAAGCGCATCGGAGAAATCCTACTTGAGCCTCCCGGTGCGCTGCAACCTCGCTCTCGATCGCGAGCTTCCGGCCCCCGTTGAGTGAACCGCTCTACTGGCCCAGATTCTGTTTAGGTTGATCGATCATCATGGCCGTTGCGGGCGGGACGATGTTCGTCGCTTGGGAGGCAACAATGAGCCAGCGCCCGTCCCGCTTCGCTTCCACTCGCGTGAAGATGCCCCGGCGCGGCGGCATCGGCGTTCCATCCGGATTCCGGTCGCCGTGCGAACTAAAATAAACGTGCACGATCGCAATCTCGGGAGTGCGGAATCGGATGTGCGTCTCCTCCGTCTTCCAGACGCTTTCTTTCACCTTGCCCGAATGCAACTCCTCGAGGCTTTTTGCGAACGCGTCGCGCCCCTGGAACCATTCGCCGGCCAGATTGATCACGTCCGCGTCGGGCGCGAACAGCCGAGCCATCGCGGCAACGTCATGATGATTCCATGCCTTCTCCCATTGCGTCTCGATGTCGCGAATCGCCTTTTCATCGGCGGCATTGCCGTTCTGCGCGCCCACCATCGAGGGAAGCAAGATGACGGCAAGTGCGAGGACTGGAAGTTTCGTTCGCATGAGATGTCTCCGTGAACCGATCTGACTCAATTCTTCTGGCTGACCGGCGAAAACCTGAGCACGAACGTCGCGCGCTCTTTCGGTGGCGGCGCGTCCCCGGGCAAAAGAAGCAGTCCGCGGCCGAAGCAGCTCTTCAGCCGCACGACCGTCACGACCGCCCAATTCCCATCGCCGGTCTGCAACTCAACGCTTTCGCCAGCGAGACTCTCTAATAGCGATCCCAGCTGCGCTTGATCCTGCTTATCTCGCTGGTGAAAGACAACAGCAATCACGGCGGGATGCGCGCTGGTGTGAGCTTCGAGCACCCAGCAAGCGATGGTCACAGTTCCCGATGCTTCGGCCTGATGCGACGCCGCAAGGTGCGGCGCGCAGAGCGCAATCGCAGCGCACAAGATTGAGAGCCGGATTCCTGTTCGCATGAGTCCCTCCCGGCGGGGTGACATCGGCGCGATTGTCCGCGCATGTCGGCGCACAAGTCAAGATTGGTGAGCTGCTTGACTAGCAGCTTGTTGAAAAACGGTTTCGGTTCGCGATTTCGAAGAGAGAAGCGACGAGGAACCCCTGTTTTTGTTGGCTTTTGGCGAGGAGTAATTCCTTACCGTGCTCGCAACGGCGGGTTCAAAAG